>UMBM01069443.1_pt1 | contig 114592 bp, 97 predicted proteins | sample 1963971 | NCBI WGS metagenome assembly UMBM01 (sample SAMEA4835942, study PRJEB28245) | human gut metagenome | biome: gut microbiome; material: fecal sample | place: Denmark | collected 2008 | reverse complement strand
CAGTATCAGTGTCGGTATCAGTATCCGTGTCAGTATCAGTGTCTGTATCGGTATCTGTGTCCGTATCCGTATCTGTATCAGTATCTGTGTCTGTGTCAGTGTCTGTATCGTTATCCGAGTCAGTGTCTGTATCGGTGTCCGTATCTGTATCTGTATCCGTGTCAGTGTCTGTATCGGTGTCCGTATCTGTGTCGGTATCGGTATCCGAATCAGTGTCAGTATCTGTATCGGTATCCGTGTCTGTATCAGTATCCGTGTCAGTGTCTGTATCTGTGTCAGTATCTGTATCGGTATCAGTGTCAGTGTCAGTATCTGTGTCTGTATCGGTATCTGTGTCTAAGTCAGTATCCGTGTCTGTGTCTGTATCGGTATCGGTATCTGTGTCAGTATCGGTATCTGTGTCAGTATCGGTATCTGTGTCCGTATCTGAATCAGTATCTGTGTCGGTATCCGTATCCGTATCTGTGTCAGTGTCGGTATCCGTATCTGTATCGGTATCTGTGTCTGTATCCGTATCTGTATCCGTGTCAGTGTCAGTGTCTGTATCTGTGTCAGTATCGGTGTCTGTGTCCGTATCCGAATCAGTGTCTGTATCCGTATCAGTATCAGTGTCAGTGTCGGTATCTGTATCAGTGTCCATATCAGTATCAGTGTCTGTATCTGTGTCCGTATCCGTATCAGTGTCAGTATCTGTATCCGTATCGGTATCGGTATCGGTATCGGTATCCGTATCTGTGTCTGTATCAGTATCCGTGTCTGTATCGGTATCGGTATCCGTATCTGTGTCTGTATCAGTATCCGTGTCTGTATCGGTATCAGTGTCAGTATCGGTATCCGAGTCTGTGTCAGTATCTGTATCTGAATCAGTGTCCGTATCTGTGTCAGTATCGGTATCTGTGTCTGTATCTGTATCGGTATCCGTATCAGTATCGGTATCCGTATCAGCGTCAGTGTCGGTATCCGTGTCAGTATCTGTGTCTGTATCTGTATCGGTATCAGAGTCAGTATCGGTATCAGTATCAGTGTCTGTGTCAGTATCAGTATCTGTGTCTGTATCCGTGTCAGTATCCGTATCAGTATCGGTGTCTGTGTCGGTGTCGGTATCTGTATCGGTATCCGTATCAGTGTCTGTGTCTGTATCGGTATCTGTGTCAGTATCTGTATCAGTATCCGTGTCTGTATCAGTATCGGTATCTGTGTCCGCATCAGTGTCGGTATCAGTGTCTGTGTCTGTATCTGTGTCAGTGTCTGTATCCGTGTCTGTGTCAGTATCTGAATCGGTATCCGTGTCTGTATCTGTATCGGTATCAGTATCTGTATCGGTATCAGTATCTGTATCGGTATCTGTGTCTGTATCGGTATCAGTGTCAGAATCTGTGTCAGTATCTGTATCCGTATCTGTGTCTGTGTCAGTATCAGTATCTGTGTCCGTATCAGTGTCGGTATCAGTATCCGAGTCAGTGTCTGTATCGGTATCCGTGTCAGTGTCAGTGTCGGTATCTGTATCTGTATCCGTGTCAGTATCTGTGTCCGTATCAGTATCTGTGTCTGTGTCTAAGTCGGTATCTGTATCTGTGTCAGTATCAGTATCAGTATCCGTGTCTGTATCAGTGTCCGTATCTGTGTCGGTATCCGTGTCCGTATCGGTATCTGTGTCTGTATCCATATCGGTGTCTGTATCTGTATCAGTGTCGGTATCTGTGTCTGTATCTGTATCAGTATCCGAATCAGTGTCCGTATCTGTATCTGTGTCAGTATCAGAATCAGTATCCGTGTCTGTATCGGTATCCGTATCAGTATCTGTGTCTGTATCAGTATCTGTGTCCGTATCAGTGTCTGTATCGGTATCAGTATCCGTGTCTGTGTCTGTATCAGTATCTGTGTCAGTATCCGTATCTGTATCTGTGTCCGTATCGGTATCCGAATCAGTGTCAGTATCGGTATCCGTGTCTGTATCTGTATCGGTATCAGTATCTGTATCTGTGTCTGTATCCGAGTCAGTGTCTGTATCTGTATCTGTGTCAGTATCCGAGTCAGTGTCTGTATCGGTATCCATGTCAGTATCCGTATCGGTATCAGTGTCCGTATCAGTGTCTGAATCAGTATCAGTATCAGTGTCAGTGTCAGTATCCGTGTCAGTATCCGTGTCAGTGTCGGTATCTGTATCTGTATCAGTGTCCGTATCGGTGTCTGTATCAGTATCCGAATCAGTGTCAGTGTCAGTATCCGTGTCAGTATCTGTATCGGTGTCAGTATCCGTATCAGTGTCTGTGTCCGTATCGGTATCAGTATCTGTGTCTAAGTCAGTATCGGTATCGGTATCTGTATCAGTGTCAGTATCGGTATCCGAGTCTGTGTCCGTATCTGTATCAGTATCCGTATCTGTGTCTGTGTCGGTGTCGGTGTCCGTATCCGTGTCTGTATCCGTATCCGTATCAGTATCTGTGTCAGTATCCGAATCAGTGTCTGTATCGGTGTCTGTATCGGTATCCGTGTCAGTATCCGTATCTGTGTCGGTATCTGTGTCTGTGTCGGTATCAGTGTCTGTATCGGTATCCGTGTCAGTGTCAGTATCGGTATCCGTGTCCGTATCTGTATCGGTATCCATGTCTGTATCCGTATCTGTGTCTGTGTCTGTGTCAGTATCTGTATCCGTGTCTGTATCAGTGTCAGTATCTGTGTCGGTATCTGTATCTGTATCTGTATCGGTGTCAGTGTCAGTGTCAGTATCGGTATCTGTGTCCGAATCAGTATCTGTGTCTGTATCTGTGTCTGTATCAGTATCCGTGTCAGTATCAGTGTCTGTGTCTGTATCGGTATCCGAGTCAGTATCGGTATCCGTGTCAGTATCGGTATCCGTGTCAGTATCCGAGTCAGTGTCGGTATCTGTATCAGTATCTGTGTCTGTATCGGTGTCGGTGTCAGTATCCGTGTCAGTGTCAGTATCTGTATCGGTATCAGTGTCAGTATCAGTATCCGTGTCTGTATCTGTATCGGTGTCCGTATCCGTGTCGGTATCTGTATCCGTGTCAATATCTGTATCGGTGTCGGTATCTGTATCTGTGTCTGTATCCGTATCAGTATCGGTGTCCGAATCAGTATCTGTGTCTGTATCTGTATCGGTATCCGAGTCTGTGTCAGTATCGGTATCTGTGTCTGTATCTGTATCGGTGTCTGTATCGGTATCCGTGTCAGTATCGGTATCTGTGTCAGTGTCAGTATCGGTGTCAGTATCCGTATCGGTATCTGTGTCCGAATCAGTATCTGTGTCTGTATCAGTATCAGTGTCTGTATCCGTATCAGTGTCAGAATCCGTATCGGTATCTGTGTCAGTATCAGTATCCGAGTCAGTATCTGTATCTGTATCGGTATCCGTATCAGTATCTGTGTCGGTATCAGTATCCGTATCTGTATCGGTATCTGTGTCTGTATCAGTATCCGTATCAGTGTCAGTATCTGTGTCTGTATCGGTATCCGAATCAGTGTCCGTATCTGTATCTGTGTCAGTATCGGTGTCAGTATCTGTGTCTAAGTCAGTATCGGTATCAGTATCTGTGTCTAAGTCAGTATCGGTATCGGTATCTGTATCAGTGTCTGTGTCGGTATCTGTGTCTGTGTCAGTATCGGTATCCGTATCATCATCGCCGTAATCGAAATCATCATCGTCGAAAGGCGGATTGAACGGGTTACTTCCAAACTCTGTATTACCGGAGAACGACTTACAAACGATGTTACCGTCATGGTGCCAACCGCCGCCGTTTATATCGGAATTGGGCGCAAGGATCGAACCGTTAAAGCCATTTATGTTGATAGTTGCCGCATTGGTAACGTTAAAGAGCAGGTTGCCTGTCTGCTCATTATTCTGTAAATGATGACCATTTACAATAAGGCTGTGCATAGCAAGGTTAAGACTTGTGCTGCTGTCGCCTTCGCCACCTGTAATATTAATAAGTATTGTCGAGCCTTCGGGAACATTGATATTAAGAGCGTATCCGCCGTTACCCGCCATCGAATTCCATGTATACATATCGATGGTGAAAATATTCACGCCTTTATCATAGCCGTCAAGCGTAATATTTCCGTATGCACCGTTATATACTCCGTTTGCCTGTAATCCTGCAAGGTGTGCGGATGATGAACGTAAATATGCAAACGTATCGGCAAAATTAAACTTGCACTCGTCACTGTTTACGCCGCCGATTACAGTTTTATAATTTGAATTGCTGTAATTCTCGCCGATGTTGTTTGCCCATACGTTACCGTTATTGGTGCAGAAATTATTCAGCGTGCCGCCTACTATAAGAGAAGCACATCCGTTAGGATCATTTCTGTTCGGATCCTGATGGTTTATATCATACCAACCCGGACCTGTGAAATCTCCGCCTGCCGCAATACGTCCTCCGCTGTCTGCGCCCATAACGTTGCAATCTCCCTCTGTAAACAGAGTAAAGCCTGCAGCATAGCCGAATACGTCGTTATAAACATCTCCGACGAGATTATTGTATACAGAAGACTGGCTGGCGGTTACCGAAGTGTCAAAATCCTCCGCCGATAAAATCGAAGGTAAATCGGTGCTGTAAACACTGTCGGTCACATATGTCTGCGAAGCAGAACTGTCTGTAAACACCTCAGCTTGTCTGAGCTGAGTGCCTGCAGGTCCGCCGAAGAATCTGGTGATCAGCATATTTATCGCAAATACAAATGCGATTATCTTTCTGAGCACTTTCAGCTTAGCGTTGAGCTGCGGCTTCTGTGTGTAATTGTCGTAGCTGTTCTGAAGCATCTAAAAGACCTCCTGTTAATATTTCATTAATCAAGAATGATTACTGTTTATCTTACAAATTTTGTAAACTACTGTGTATTTTTGCCACAAGTATACTTTTATACATTATTATTATATACCCGAAATCCGAAAATGTCAAGCATTACTGTTAAATTTGTAAATAATTCTCACGTTCCTGCGAATAATATTTGGTTATCACTCCAACCAAGACTTCCTTCAAATATTTTTCGCCATTTTGCGTTATGAATTAAGTTAAAATAATCACAAAAGTCATTGCATTTATTGTTTTCCGGTGCTATAATTAATGTGTTGAATTTTGCTTACGGATACTGAAATTTACATAAACTAACTACGGAAGGATGAATCTTAATGTCAGAAGTCAGAGCTGTTCAGAAAACAGAAATGCCCGAGATAAATGCTCAGGCGGCAATCGTTGTTACTCAGCATGAGGGTCGCATACTGCTTGAAAAGAATGCCAGAATGAAACTGTCACCTGCTTTTCTTATTAAAATAATGGCATCTATAATAGCTCTGGAAAAATGCAATCCTAATGATACCGTAACAGTATCGGACAGCGTCATAAAGCAGATCTCAAACTGGAAGGGTTCGGCGTCAATCAATCTTGAGGCAGGAGAAAAAATATCTGTACTCGATCTCATTTATTCGATGATGCTGGTTTCAGCCAACGACTCTTTGTTTGCGCTTGCGGAATTCATATGCGGAAGCCTTGACAAGTTTGCAGTAATGATGCAGGAAAAGGCTAAATCTATCGGTGCGGCGGATACAACTATAACTACCGCTGACGGCAGATTTACGGCGGAACAGTATTCAAACGCATACGACCTTGCCATCATCTGCCGCTACTGCATGACCAACAGGATGTTCAGAACAATAGCAGCCACTGATAAATATACAATCCCGGCAACGAATAAAAACGGCTCAAGGGATCTGCAGAATACGAATCTCCTTATTAACAGCGGAAACAGAAGATACAGATATGAAACGGCTATCGGCATAAAAAGCGGATATACGGCTCGTTCAAAATCGTGCCTTGCCTGCTCTGCCCTGCCGCCCGCAAACAAATTCGGAGAAGAAGTGCTTGCAATAATACTGGGAGCGGAAAACACAAAGCAGATGAAATACGTTTTCTATGACGCAATAACGCTGCTCGACTTCACGTTCAATAATTATGAAGCACTCAGTGGTAAAAAACCGGAACAGCAGAATTCAGAAGCGGAAAAAACCATTACCACCGTAGGAAAGCTGTGTGAAATTCTTAACGCCGAGCTTCGTAATGCCGCAGATGTTCCGATTACATCATTTGCCTTCGGTAAACAGAAAATAAAACCCGGCTGTGCATATTTTGCCGCCGATAAGGAAACGGCTGTTGCCGCATTTGAAAAGGGTGCGTCCGTTATTATCACAACTCAGCCGATAGAGAAGATTCCGAATATTGTTGTGGCAAATCTTGATACTGCTCTCAGCAGGACCGCAGTATTTATAAAGTCGGCACTTGGAATGTGGACAGTAGCTGTTATGGACAGTCCCGAAAAGATAAATCCCCTTTCGATGATAGAACAGATGCTGTCGAACAAGATGGAAACCGTGCATTCAATCTCCGTTACAAACAACTACAATTCAATGCTCCACGCAATGTTTGCTTCTACACCTAAAACCGAGGCGGCTGTTATCAATGTTTCGTGCGTAAACGGAGGAAACGTTGAACGTGTTTCACAGACAGCCAACTTTGATGTTGCGATACTTACAAGCACGGTCGTATCCAAAAATCCGAGGGAACTGACAAAGCCTGAGCTTATTGAAGAAAAACTCAAGGTATGCGGCGGAATGAACGAATCGGGTGCGGTCATCATCAATATTGACGATAAAAATCTTGCAGGTATATTCACAATACCACAGGATATTATCACTATCGGCGTGGATAACAGAATGGCTGATTATTTTGCCGATAACATAGAGCTTTCTCATAACAAAATATCATTTGATATAATACACGGTGCGGATAATTATCATATCGAGCTTTATTCCGATGATAAGCACAGCGTATATCAGGCTCTGGCAACATTTGCACTGGGCGAGATTATGGGCATACCGCCAAAGCAGATTATACCGGCAATCGAAAAATACCGTCCTTCAACAGGACTTACAACAGTACGCAACGAAAGAGGCATTTATGTAATATCCGATTTTGAAAACGAGGCTGTTGAAAGCGTAGGTACGGCACTTAAAGAACTCTGCACTATGCCGCTTTCTCCCGATTCAAGAAGAATAGCTGTTCTGTCTGAAGTTGGCGACGGTGACGAGCACGAGCTTGAAATATACAGAAAGGTCGGCAATATCGTCAATAAGGCAAGCGTAGATATTACGGTTTGCTACGGTGAAACCGCCGCAGAGCTTATGAAAACCGCCGATTTAAAAAGCAAATTCGTAATAAAGCTCAACACAAGACAGGCTCTTACAGAATTTTTAAAGCTGAATCTGCGTGATAATGACGCTGTACTTTTCAAAGGCTCGACGGTGACCGAGCTTGACGAAATTATGACGGATGTCACATAAGCAATAACCAAACGGCAGGTATCCCGATTAAATACCTGCCGTAAATTTGTGCTATTTTAATAAAAGTGAAAAATCGAAACATATAAAACGGGTATCGGTAAGTGCCGATACCCGTTGCTGTTTTAATTATACCTATCACTCGGTAGCCGCCGCAAGTCTGGTGTAACCACTGTATTCGGTAACGCCGCCTGCTGTCTTGTATGCGGCTATTCTGAATGTGTATGTTGTGCCTGCTTTAAGTCCCGATACACGACAGGTAACCGTTGCGTTGGATGTCGCATTCAGTATCTGCGTCCACTTACCGCCCTTATACTGCTCAACAACATAGCCCGTAGCGGAATTGTTCTTAGCCCACTGTAAATTCAGCGTGGAAGCAGTACCGCTTTTCTTTATGAACGATGTAACGTTTGAAGGAAGTGTTGTTGCCGCAAGTCTTGTATAGTCACTGTATGCAGAACCGTTGAACGCTCTGATTCTGAAGGTGTATGTCGTGCCTGCCGCAAGACCGTTTACCGTATGAGTAACCGTTGCGTTGTTAGCGGTTCTCAGAATTTCAACCCACTTGCCGCCGGTATATCTTTCAATAGCATAACCGGTCGCATTCGCATTCTTAGCCCACTGTAAAGTAAGTGTAGAGCTTGTAGCGGATTTCCTTGCAAATGAAGCTACATTGCCCGGCTGCGTAGTCTTATCGGTAACAGCCGCAAGTCTTGTGTAGTCGCTGTAAAGAACGGTTGAACCTACTGTCTTATATGCTTTAATGCGGAACGTATAGGTTTTTCCCGCTGCAAGACCGTTTACTGTATGAGTAACCGTTTTGTTGTCAGCGGTCTTCAGTATCTGCGTCCATTTTCCTCCCTTGTACTGTTCAACAATATAGCCGCTTGCAGATGCGTTCTTGGACCACTGTAAAGTGAGCGAAGAACTTGTGGCGGATTTCTTTGCAAACGTTGCCACATTTGTAACCGCTGTGCCAGCCGCAAGTCTTGTGTAATCACTGTATACTACCGAGCTACCCTCGTTTCTGTACGCTCTTATGCGGAATGTATAAACACTGCCTGCGGCAAGACCGTCTGCATTATACGATACCGTGCCGTTACCTGACGTTCTCAGTATCTGCGTCCACTTTCCGCCCTTATATATCTCAAGCTCATATCCGCTTGCAGCCGCATTCTTATCCCACGATATTCCGACAGATGTTGTTCCGGATACCCTGCGTACATTACCGACAGCGTCAAGAGTCAGCTTTGATACATAATTATCAATATAGGAGCTGTTGCAAACCGAACACTTATGTATCGTATATCCGTCAGTTGTATATGTCGGTGCAACCACTGAAGTGATATAATTGTGAGGTTTCTTTTCGATTGTTGCCGTTTCAATATGATTGCACTTTGAGCATACTCTGTGCTTTTCGCCTGTTGTGGTACAGGTTGAATCCCTGTCGATTATCCATTCACCGTATGTGTGTTCTGTGCATTCGGTATCAGAAACGGCATAAGCCTTAATCATAAGATTATTTTTTCCGCTGTCGGTGCAATCGAACCATCCGTACGAAGGATTATATGTATAGAAGCTCTCACCCTTGTTAGCTTTAAGGCTGTATGTAAGGCCGTTCATGCTGTAGCCGTATTCGCTGTAAATTCTGACCGTGCCGGAATCCTTGGTTATTTTTGCTACTATCGCAAAAGATTCACCCTTCTTGACCTTTACGGGAGCATCAAACTTCAGCGAATAATAACCCTCGTACTTGACATTGCTCATTGTGGCAACGGCGGATTTTGTGCCTGATGTGGGATCGCTTGCATCCTTTAAACCTGTATACACACTCAGCTCGATGTTATTTCCTGCGGAAGTATAGGCTGCAGCTCCCGTAACATATGAATCTTTATCTGCGGTGAATACATTCGCACCGTATATATCAGGTCTGGAATAGCCGAATGAGGCTAAGCTGTTTCCGCCGTCATAGCTGTAACGGGTATCAAAGTAATCATCAGCGCCATCGACCGTAAAGTCATAGGCAATGCCGACACCGCTTATCGACTTATCATAGTATGACAGCCAGAAATATCCGTTATCTCTTGAATATTCTCCCCAGCTGTTCTTGATGAGCCATGCACCGTCACCTGCAGGGGCAGTGTTAAATGCAGACGCAGGTATACTGTCATCCCAGCCTACTACCGTGACTGCATGATTAGATGTATATGCCTCAGGGCAATAGTAGTAATAACTGCTGCCGTCACTGCCAAATTTTCCGTCAGTACGTCCGTAATTTGCAGTATCGCAATAGCTGAGCGAAGCCGCACCGTAATCCATAATAAGCTGTTTAAACTCATCGTTGTCGCTGTTGTTGTTGATATGAGCCTGGAACACTCCCGTGATTTTTGCAACAGAAGAATTTCTTACCTCATAATACTCAGATTCGGTAAAATTCTTATTAACGATACTCGGCGTATTGTACTCGCTGTAAGGATAATCACTGTTTTCATTGTAAGGTCCTATGCCGTTCATCAGGCCAAGACCCGCAGCCCATACATTACCACCGAGTGTTAAATAGTCGGTAGCCGATGAAGCTGTGTATGTCGCATAATCGCCCGACGGGTTGAGTTTACCGTAAAGCGACGGATGACTCACCATATACGCAAGCAGATTTTCCGAAAGGTCTGTATTTCCGGAATTGAACTTATCCGGGAACTCCTTTATCAGCGAAGCCTCGCTTATGGCTGTTGACGAAAAAGCCCAGCAAATACCCCAGTTTCCCTGATCCTTAACAGATGTTATATAACCTTGCTCCACCGCACTGTATTTAGCAGGTGCGGCATAAACGGACAGCGACAACACGCTTGCAGTCACTGCCAGTGCTGTACCCGAAGCACAGATTCTCATTAGTTTTTTATTCATACTTCCTCCTGATGTATATGTATAAATCGGCTGAATGTCTTTTAACGGTAAAAAAACGTTTGTTTTCGACCATTTTACTTATTAATTATACCATTTTACGATGTGACAGTCAATTGATAAATCGTTGAATTTTATGCGATTTTTTTGCACAGAATAGATAAAATTTAAGTTTTTCTCCAAAAAGGGCTTGTATATTTTAGCTAAATATGATACAATTAACTCAAGTCAGAAGGGTATCACCCCTCAGACCCTTGCAAACGTTTTCGCTTGCAAATAAAGTTCAAGGCGTATATCGCCCCGAAAGGAATGAAAGTTATATGACAGTAAACATTACAGCGAAGAAGATTCAGGTTACTCAGGCGTTCTCGGATTACGCAACAAAGAAGATTGAAGCTAAACTCGATCGTTTCTTCTCAGGTGACGCAGACTGCAAGGTAACACTTTCCGAGCAGAAAAATATGATAACGTGCGAAGTCACAGTCCGCACAGCAGGACTTATATTCCGTTCAGAGCAAAAAGCGACAGATAAAAACGATGCTTTTGATGCCTGCATAGACCGTATCATCAGACAGATCCGCAAGAATAAGACAAGAGTTGAAAAACAGCTTCACAGCTCATTCAAGGGCGGATTTGACGATGTTGTTGAAGAACAGGCTGATTTCGAGGTAGTTAAACATAAAAAGTTCAATCTCCGTCCTATGTCGGAGGAAGAAGCTATACTTCAGATGAATATGCTTGAACACACATTCTTCATGTTCAGAAACGCAAAGACCGGAGAGATAAACGTAGTTTACAAACGTGATGACGGCAATTATGCGGTTCTTGAGCCTTCGGAAGCGTAAACGATATAAAGCATAAAGCTGTATCAACGTAAATAAATAATATACTGCCGTGCAGTGTTCACTGCACGGCAGTAATTCTATTAAAGGAGCGTTATATGAATAAAACAAACTGGGGAATCATCGCAACGGGATCTATCGCCGCAAAGCTGGCCGAAGCCATAAACAGCAATGAAAACTCCGTGCTTTATGCGGTAGCGTCAAGAAGCGAAAATAAAGCAAAGGACTTCGCTGAAAAATTCGGTGCAACAAAGCATTACGGCAGTTATGAACAGCTGGCGGCAGATGAAAATGTCGATGTTGTCTACATTGCCACACCTATGGCTCAGCATTACGAAAACGCAAAAATGTGTATTGAAAAAGGGAAAAACGTGCTGTGCGAAAAGACGATAACCCTTAACTGCAAACAGCTTGACGAGCTTATCGCACTTGCCCAAAAACACAACGTATTCTTTATGGAGGCAATGTGGATGAAGTTTATTCCTGCGTTCAGACAGGCAAAGGAATGGGTAGCCTCCGGACGAATCGGTGACATAAAGCTCATTCGTGCCGATCTGTCATCTTTTTGCCCTTACAATCCCGACAACCCGTATGACCGTTTTTATACAAATTCACTCGGCGGCGGTTCTCTGCTTGATCTTGGCGTATATCCGCTGACATTCGCCTGCGACTTTCTTGGATACAAGCCGAAAGAGACAGTAACAAACGCATATATCGGAAAAAGCAACGTAGATTATGACGCTTCCCTGCTGCTGAGATACGATAACGGAAGCTTTGCCGACTCGCATATCGGTTTTGATTTTCTTAAAGACAATTCCGCCTGCATAATCGGCGACAAGGGCAGAATAGTTTTCGGCAACTGGTTCTTCTGCACTTGCTCGGTAAAGCTGTACGATGAGCTTGGCAACCTTGTTTCAGAGCCTGCTATTACTCACGATTGCAACGGCTATGAATATGAGGTGCGTGAGGTGGAACGCTGTCTTAACGAAAACAAAAAGCAGAGCGATATAAATCCGTTGTGGCAGACAAGAGCCGTCCTTGAAATTATGGACAATTGCCGCAAACAATGGAACTTGAAATTTGACGGAGAATAAAATCATACCCCTTGCAAATTTACTGCAAGGGGTCAGCTTGTAGAAAAAGTATGTTTTTTCAAAAAAAATGCTTGTTCTCAATCCCTATCCCCAAACCCCTTTCCCCGGGAAAGGGGCTATATTACTGGGGCTACCGCCCCTAGACCCTGTCGGGGGCTACGCCCCTGCGACCCCATTTTTAAATAATCAAGAGGTTTATCGACAATCTGACACCCCTTGCAAATTTACTGCAAGGGGCATTTGTCAGTTTACCTTTATCTTGTCAAGCACCTCTCCGACCTTATCGTGTATGGCAAGGTCTGCCCTGCTGTCATAAGGAGTGGCAGACATATTAATAAGCACCAGATTTCTGCCGCCGAAATAACGTATAAATCCCGCCGCAGGATATACGGTAAGCGAAGTTCCGCCGATAATCAGCGTGTCACAGCTTTCTATAGCAGACAGTGCACCGGTTACCGTCCTGTCGTCGAGATTTTCACCGTACAGCACAACATCCGGCTTTATTATTCCTCCGCATTTGCAATGAGGCACTCCTTCTGACTTGAGAATATCCTCTGCACTGTAGCTTTTTCCGCATTTAAGGCAGTAGTTTCTGTGAACGCTTCCATGCAGCTCATAAACCGTCTTGCTTCCTGCCGCCGTATGAAGCCCGTCAATATTCTGCGTTATGACCGCAGTCAGCTTTCCTGCCCTTTCAAGCTCGGCCAGTTTTAAATGCGCCTTGTTCGGCTTTGCGTCAAGGCACAGCATTTTCTCACGGTAAAATTCAAAGAATTTCCCGGTATGCTCAAAGAAATATTCGTGGCTTAAAAGTTCCTCCGGCGGAACATCATATTTCTGATTATATAATCCGTCTGCCGAACGGAAGTCGGGGATACCGCTTTCAGTAGACACTCCCGCACCGCCGAAAAACACTATAGATTTGCTCTCATCAACAATCTGCTGCAACGTTTTCATAAAAAAGACCCTCTTTCAGATTTCCTCGCCGTTTTCATGGCAGAAATGACACTCTCCGCAAAGCTTGCCGTGTCCGTACATCTCTTTTATTATACTCCAGTTGTCAAGCATTTTCTTTGCCACCGCAGGATCGTACATAAGTCCGATATTCTTTTCTATTTCATTTCTGACTATATCAAGCGGAAGCGCTTTTCTGTAGGCTCTTGCCGATGCCATTGCGTCAATCGAATCACACACGGCGATTATTCTTGCGCCGATTGGGATTTCATCCGCCTTTGCGCCGAACGGGTAGCCCTTTCCGTCATATCTTTCGTGGTGATGAAGTATTATTGCGGATATTCTCGAAAAGCTGGGCGACTTTGACAGTATATCCGCTCCTATCTGCGGATGCTGTTTCATCAGCGCCCATTCTTCATCGTCAAGTCTGCCCGGCTTCAGCAATATGGAATCGGGTATTCCGATTTTTCCTATATCGTGCAGGTGAGCGGCTATATGTATTTCCTGTATTTCGTCATCTGCAAGTCCCAGCATTTTTGCAAGAACCGTAGCCGTATCGCTGACCCTCCTCGAATGATCTCCCGTATACGGATCTCTTGCATCAAGCGCAGACGATATACACTCCACAAACTCGTGATATAATTTGTTGTCCTGTGTAATTATACTGTTGGCGTCGATAATTTTCGGTTGTTCCTGCTCCACTCTGACATTCCTCTTTTCTTTCCCGTAACCGCAGTATGTAAGTTAGTTTAAGGCAACCGTGATATAAAACCAAATCGTTACACATTTTCTGCGGCAACGTGCTTTTCTTTTATATGCTTTTTCAGCTTGTCAAATGATTCGGAGCTTATATCGTGTTCCAGCTTGCACGCATCCTCTGCAGCCGTTTTTTCGTCTACGCCTATACCGATAAGCCAGTCGGTAAGCACTCTGTGACGTTCATATATACGCTGTGCTATCGCCTCGCCGGGTTCTGTAAGCGTTATATAGCCGTCCCTGTCCACCTCAATAAAACCGCCACTTCTGAGTATACTCATAGCACGGCTTACACTCGGCTTTGAAAGCTCCATTTCGTGTACTATATCAATAGAACGTACATCTACCCCTCTTTCTCTGAGAACAAGGATAGTTTCAAGATAGTTCTCGCCCGATTCGTGAATACCTGGCATTAATGTACCGCCTTTCAGTTTGGTTAATTCTGTCGGTTAGTCACCGCTTATTCGTTGTTATTATAGCATTAAATTAAGTGGCTGTCAAGCCACAGCGGCGGTACGCCACCGTTTTGCACAGCAAAACTATTTAATGCTAAAACGTTCTCAGCCATTGCGTAGCAAGCCGCATATTATGCGGCGAAATCGTCTTTTGACGATTTCAGGCTGAGGTTGTTATAACACGATTTTAATGTGCCGTCAAGGCACAGCGGCAATTTGCCGCAAGTTTTGCCTTTGGCAAAACAAAATCGTGTTTCAACGTTCTCGGACAGGTGCGTATGCACCTCCGCATTTTTATGCGGTAAATCATCGTCAGATGATTTTAGTCCGAGGTTGTTATAGCATTAAATTAAATGGCTGTCAAGCCACAGTGGCGGTACGGCACTGTTTTGCACAGCAAAACTATTTAATGCTAAAACGTTCTCAGCCATTGCGTAGCAAGCCGCATATTATGCGGTGAAATCGTCTTTTGACGATTTCAGGCTGAGGTTGTTATTGCGTAAGCAAAAACGTTCTCAGCCATTGCGTTGCAAGCCGCATATTATGCGGCGAAATCGTCTTTTGACGACTTCAGGCTGAGGTTGTTATAGCATTAAATTAAATGGCTGTCAAGCCACAGCGGCGGTACGCCACTGTTTTGCACAGCAAAACTATTTAATGCTAAAACGTTCTCAGCCATTGCGTAGCAAGCCGCATATTATGCGGCAAAATCGTCTTTTGACGATTTCAGGCTGAGGTTGTTATAGCATTAAATTAAGTGACTGTCAAGCCACAGTGGCGGTACGCCACTGTTCAGTTTGTAGAAAAAGTCTGTATTTATAAAAAAAGAGCAAATTCTCTATCCCTATCCCCAAACCCCTTCCCCTCGGGAAGGGGCTGAGTGTGGGGCTGCCGCCCTCACCCCGCTTGGGGCTACGCCCCAAACCCCATTTTCAAAAATTATATAGGTTTATCGACAGTCTGCACAGCGGCGGTACGCCACCGTTTTGCACAGCGAAACAAAACCGCACCGACAAAAGCCGATGCGGTAAGCGTAGCTATGATATTATCAGACCTTAGCGATAACCTCGACTTCGGCAAGAACACCCTTAGGCAGTGCCTTTACCGCAACGCAAGAACGGGCAGGCTTTGATGTGAAATACTGACCGTATACCTCATTAAACTTTGCAAAGTCGCCCATATCGGCTAAGAAGCAGGTCGTCTTGATAACATTTTCAAAGCTCGTTCCTGCCTGCTTTAAAACTTCGCCTAAATTTCTGCATATCTGATGTGTCTGACCCTCGATGTCCTTTGCCTCAACCTCAGATGTTTCGGGATTGATTGCGATCTGACCCGATGTGTAAAGCACACCTGCGTGAACTATTGCCTGTGAATAAGGACCGATTGCGGCAGGCGCCTTGTCTGTATGAATCTTTTCCATTGTCATTACCTTCCTTTAACTTATTACTCGATGCTGTATCCTGCATCGGTAAGTGCTTTTCTTATCTGAGCAATATGCTCATAGTTTCTTGTTTCGAGCTCAACACGCAGATAGCAGCCGTTGACATCTTCACCCTCGTTTGCACGCTCGTGGTGAACGGATATAACGTTACCGCCGAGATCTGCGATTATCTGCGATACGCCCTTGAGCTGACCGGGCTTGTCGATAAGTGCAATATTAAGCTGGCAGGTACGTCCTGACTTTATAAGACCTCTCTTGATTACTCTTGAAAGAATCGTTACATCAATATTACCGCCTGATACAAGGCATACGACCTTCTTGCCCTTTACGGGAACCTTGTTGAACATAACAGCCGCAACGGGAACTGCGCCCGCACCCTCGGCTATCAGCTTATGCTTTTCAATAAGCGTAAGTATAGCGGTAGAAATTTCATCATCCGTAACAGTTACAATATCATCTACATACTTTCTGCAAAGCTCGAATGTATTTGAGCCGGGCTCCTTTACTGCGATACCGTCTGCTATAGTGGAAACGTGGTCAAGGCACTCTATCTTGCCGTCCTTGACAGATGTCTGCATACTGGGTGCGCCTGCCGCCTGAACACCGTATACCTTTATATCGGGCTTTAATGACTTCATCGTGAAAGCAACACCCGAAATAAGTCCGCCGCCGCCGATAGGCACTACAACAGCGTCTATATCGTCAAGCTGTTCAAGCAGTTCAAGACCTATCGTTCCCTGTCCTGCGATTACATCCTCATCGTTGAACGGGTGAATAAATGTATAGCCGTGTTCGTCACGGAGCTGTAAAGCCTTGTTGTATGCATCGTCATATACGCCCTCAACAAGACATATCTCCGCACCGTAGCTTCTTGTGGCCTCGACCTTTGAAATGGGAGCACCGTCCGGCAGACATATTATCGACTTGATACCGCTTCTCTGCGCCGCAAGAGCAACGCCCTGAGCGTGATTTCCCGCACTGCAGGCGATAACGCCGTGCTTCTTTTCCTCGTCTGTAAGGGTAGAAATCTTGTAGTATGCGCCTCTTACCTTGAACGAGCCTGTCACCTGTAAATTTTCCGTCTTGAGATAAACATCCGCATCGGGATTTATCTGGGGAGCGTGAATAAGGTCGGTAGGTCTTATTACCTCTTTCAGTTTAAAAGCCGCATGATAAACCTTGTCTAATGTCAACATCTTTCTTCTTTCCTTTCCTGTCTTTGCTTTATAAATGATTCTGCGATTTCAATGATACAAAGCACTTTTCGGTAGCTGATAAAATAAAAAAGCCCCGCCTTATGAAACTTATCGTTTCAAGAGGCGAAGGCTTGAAGTCTCCGTGTTACCACTCTTATTGCCCGTGAATAACGAGCCGCTCTGTACATATCCGTCAATATGCTACTCTGTAACGGGAGTACCCGTACAGGCTTACTGCTGTTTCTGCCTGTCTGCTCAGAGGTGATTATCTTTTGCGGTATTACCTGCCGTTTCGCACCTCCAACGGCTCTCTGTGAGGCTTTTCCCGCCGACTTCCTCGTCAACGCATTTTCTTTATTGCTTAGAGTATATCACTGTTTTTGCAATTTGTCAACACTAATTTTCAAAAAAATCGCTTACACGTTTACGCAAAATAATTATTAAAGGCTTTAACGCCGATGTCAATCTGCTTTTCCGCAAACTTTGCCGCATCATTGTCATTTTCGCTTGTATCGTCTGTTTGACCAAGTATCATAAAGCAGTAATAACCGTCTTTTTCAAGCACCTTACCTGCGTTTACCTTTGCAACATTTACAGGATACTGAATCTGCTGTTCCTTCATAACAGTCAGTGCGTCTTCAAGCGCACGCTTGACTTCGGACTCCTTGCCCTTTTTAGCCTTTACCGCAACCAACCTGTCCGGGTGGAAGCTGATAATGGGTGCTTCAGCAACGATCTCATCATACATATCCTTTGTAAGTCCGAATTCGCTCTCGATCATTTCTGCGTCCATAGCCTGATCGGGCAGATAGTTGTCGCCGTATGCCTTTGCGATAGCGTCCCTCAGACCCTTTGCTGATAATGTGCTGTTTTTATCGTTACTTTCCGAGCCGCTTATATCTCCCGACGAGCTTCCGGTGCTTTCCTGAGCCGAAGTCGAAAGACCCGGGGCGGCAGACGATGCATTGCTCTCCTTGCCTGATGCGCAGGCGGATAGAATGACGGATACAGCGGCAACCGCCGCAACCGCAGATATGATATACCTGTACTTCTTCATTTTCATGTTCATTGAAACCCTCCTTTTACGGTTTTATATCCGGATTATATTATTGCCGTGTGAAATCGGCATTATACCTATGTAGAATTTATATGAAAATTTCGGAAAAATCTATAGACATTTCCGGATGCAGATGTTATAATTGAATCATCAAAATAACCAATTTTCGCACAGAAAGGAATAGTAAAATGCACGATATTGATAAACTTATTTCTGAAATGACACTTGAAGAAAAAGCAGGTCTTTGCTCGGGTGCGGATTTCTGGCACACGAAAAAAGTTGACCGTCTTGGAATTCCCAATGTTATGGTAAGCGACGGCCCTCACGGACTTCGCAAACAGGATATTGATACCGTTGACCCTAACGAAAGCATTAAAGCCGTATGCTTCCCTGCCGCTTGTGCTACTGCCTGCAGCTTTGACCGTGAGCTTATGCTGTCGATGGGCGAAACGCTCGGTGAAGAATGCCGTGCAGAAGACGTATCCGTACTGCTCGGTCCTGCCGTAAACATAAAGCGTTCGCCTCTTTGCGGAAGAAACTTCGAATATATTTCGGAAGACCCTTATCTTGCAGGCGAGCTTTCTGCGGCATATATAAACGGCGTGCAGAGCAAGAATGTCGGCACATCTATAAAGCACTTTGCCGCAAACAGCCAGGAAACTCGCCGTATGACATGCTCATCGGATATGAGTGAACGTACTCTGCGTGAAATCTACTTCCCTGCTTTTGAAACTGCCGTTAAAAAGGCTCAGCCTTGGACGGTAATGTGTTCATACAATCTGATAAACGGTGAATATTCATCGGAAAACGACAATCTGCTGAACAAGGTTCTTCGTGACGAATGGGGTTTCAAGGGCTATGTAATGTCCGACTGGGGAGCGGTAAACGACCGTGTCAAAGGTCTTGCCGCAGGACTTGATCTTGAAATGCCTTCAAGCGGCGGTCTTAATGACGCAAAGATTGTCGAGGCGGTAAAGAACGGCACACTTGACGAAAAGGTGCTTGACACAGCAGTGAAGCGTATACTTGAGCAGGTTTACCGCTACCGTGACGTAAAGGGCGGAGAGCATATTTTCGACCGCAGCGCCGACCATAAAAAAGCGGCTGATATTGCAAAGGAATGTATGGTTCTTCTTAAAAACGACGGCGCTTTGCCCCTGCCCCACAGCAACGCCAAGATAGCGTTTATCGGTGCTTTTGCGAAAGATCCCAGAATACAGGGCGGCGGCAGTTCGCACATTAATACGGGGAACATTTCAAACGCACTTGACAGTGCCGCAAAATATTCCGACGTTTCCTATGCCGAAGGATATGAGCGTGAATCAAACGATACAAACCCTGCACTTCTTGAGGAAGCTGTACAGCTTGCCGCAGACAGTGATGTTGCGGTAATTTTCGCAGGACTTCCCGACAGCTTTGAATCGGAAGGCTATGACAGACAGCATATGCGTATGCCCGATTGCCAGAACGAATTGATTGACGAAATCTGCAAGGTGCAGGAAAACGTAATAGTTGTACTGCACAACGGCTCTCCCGTTGAAATGCCGTGGAACGATAAGGTAAGCGCAGTTCTTGAGGTTTATCTCTGCGGCGAGGCTACAGGCGAAGCTACTGCGGATATACTTTTCGGCAAGGCAAACCCCTGCGGAAAGCTCGCAGAAACAATACCGATGAAATTATCCGATACTCCCTGCTACCTCACCTTCCCGGGCGACCGCCACGCAGAATATAACGAGGGTGTATTCGTAGGCTACAGATACTACGATAAAAAGGAAATGGCAGTACGCTATCCTTTCGGTCACGGCTTATCATATACCACATTTGAATATTCCGATATAAAACTCTCCGACACCGCAGTAGGCGATAATGATATTCTCACAGTAAATGCGGTTATAACGAATACCGGCAACTGTGCAGGTAAGGAAATCGTACAGCTTTATGTAGCCGACAAATCAGGCTTTGCCGTTCGTCCCGAAAAGGAACTGAAAGATTTCATCAAGATCGAGCTTCAGCCCGGTGAAAGAAAGACAGTCACATTCAGGCTCGACAAGAGGGCGTTCAGCTACTATAATGAGGAACTTGGCGATTGGTACGCACCTAACGGCAAGTATGATATAATGATAGCAAGCTCGTCCCGTGATATAAGACTTACGGCTGAGGTTACGCACAAAACAGCGGTAAAACTCCCGTTTGTCGCAACCGAAAACACAGTATTCGGCGAGTTTATGGACTATGCCGAGGGCAAGGCTACTATCGACCTGCTCTTCAGCAAGGTTGCAAAGGGTCTGCTCGGCGGAGATCACTTTGAGCCTGAGGCTGTACGCAGTATGATTGGCAGTATGCCGCTCCGTCAGATACGCTCGTTCGGCGGTATCAGCGATGAGCTTTTACAGCAGGCGGTCGATATGCTGAATAAGGATTTCGGCGGATTTAAGGCGCAGATGTGATATAACAGAATATAATAAACCGGTGCAAGCCACACAGCCTGCACCGGCTTTTATTATAAAGGAAAATAAGAGGCATCATTCAGCGTAAATCCGCTATACAACACGTCATATATTCTGCCGTCCTGTGCGGTATAATGCGTAAATACACCGTTTTCGTCCAATGAGAAAACATAGTCATCCGAATAAATATCACGCATATCAAACATATCAGACATATCAAGCATATCACGCAATCCGGTTTCATTTATCCATTGCAAATGTTTTGATGTAAATTCTTTATCGCTGTTATTAAAATATGTATATCTTCTGAAAGCAACTTTATCGTCTTGATAAAAGTAACAATCCTTTTCTACCATCGATATTCCGATACCGTGCAATATATTGAAATATGTACATTCCTTTGCTTTTCCGCCGTCAAAACGATATTTTGTAAACATATCTATCAAAAAAAATGCTCATCATCATTTCTGTAAAAGCAATCGACCCTATACACATCTTCACTGTTATAAAAATATAATCCGTAATTATTACTGCCACACATATAGTCGTAAATCAGACGACCGTTTTCATCAAAGCCATATTCATAGCCGTATTTCTGAGGCTTGCTTTTACATTTTTTAATTTTTCCCCTATGGTAACCTCCGACAGCAAGGAACAGATAGTAATCGGGATTATACCAACCTCCTGTACCGTTGCACTCCACGGTAGTATATTCATATCTTACCGCACTTTTCAAAGCGTTATTGAGTATATCCTGGAAATTGTCCTTGTGCGAATTTACAAACGCTTTTACCTCACTTATTTCGCTGTCAAAATCTTCTTTTGCTATATCTGCGATACTCATATTTTACCTCATATAAAAGAAACCGACTGATATAGGACTACCAATCGGTTTATTCTGACATTACGTTTCTTCCTGCTTAGCCTTTTCCCTTGCAAGCAGATTTGCCTTATAGTCAAGATAATTCTGGAGAATAACTGCGGCGGCAACTGCGTCAATCACTTTTTTACGCTCCTTGCCACGCTTGTTTACGTCATTCATCATATTGTGTGCAGTGACCGTGGTCGAACGCTCGTCCCACATAACAACGGGTATTTCGAGAAAATTCTGAAGCATATCTGCAAACATTCTGCACTTCTCACTTCTCGGTCCGTATGTTCCGTTCATATTTATCGGATTTCCGACCACGACCTCGCCGACCTCATATTCGACAGCGGCGGCGGCTACCTTTTCAACACACGTCTGAAAATTTCTCTCGTCTATAACGCCTATAGGTGACGCAAGCGTCTGCGTTCTGTCACAGCAGGCAAGACCTGTGTGTGCATCACCGTAATCAACAGCCATTATTTTCATTATTTCTTATTTCCTTTCGGACAAGTAGTTTTTCCTGTAACAAAGCTGAATTCAAGCTCCGTCATAAAATCGAACAATCCGGGAATGAGCTTTTTCTCTTTCTGCATTTTCTCAAATTCCGCAAGCGTGACAAACTTCGCACCGGACACTTCCTCTGTCTGAAGCGTCAGATCGTCAAGCGACAGATCTCTGTGCAACTCGTAGCAATCTATAAAGAAAGCCGCACCGTGCTTTGTACCTTTGAATGTAAGCTCCTCATCGGCAACATCTATGCCGATTTCTTCCTTTATTTCACGCTTGATACAGTCAATGCTTGATTCTCCCGCTTTGACCGCACCGCCCGTGCATTCCCACAGACCGCCGAAATTCTTATACTTACAGCGCTGTGTAACGAGCAGCTTGTTACCGCTTACTATCCACGCCTCACAGACGATATTGTATTCGCCCGGCTGCATACGGATACCTCTTTTATGAAGTTTTCCGGTACGCTTTCTGTTCTTGTCATACACATCCCAGTATTCCGCCACCCGTTTCACCTCCCTGCGATTATCCGTTTAATCAGTTGTTGGCTTTATACTCTTTCAGTGCCTCGGCAAGCTGAGCAGGACATGAACTGCTCTTTGAGCCGCACTTTATACCGTCAAGACGCTCAATAACCTCATCAACAGGCATACCCTGTACAAGATGGGCTATACCCTGCAGATTTCCGTTGCAGCCGCCTATTACCTGAAGGCCTTCTACCTTGCCGTTTTCAACATCTATTATCATTTTACGGGAACATACTCCCTTGGGTGTGTATTCAAATGTCATTTTGTCTGCCTTTCTGATTTTTTATTCCTGTGCCGCTTTCTCAACTGCAGTAGCTACCGCTTCGGCTACCGACTTGTCAAGCGGGCTTGGAATTATGTATTCTCTTGATAATTTGTCGGGGGTTACGATATCGGCTATAGCGTAAGCTGCGGCCTTCTTCATTTCTTCCGTTATTGCCTTTGCTCCGCACTGTAAAGCGCCCTTGAATATTCCCGGGAATACAAGAACGTTGTTTATCTGATTGGGGAAGTCGCTTCTGCCTGTACCTACGATATAAGCGCCTGCGGCAAGAGCCTTGTCGGGCATTATCTCAGGCTCGGGATTTGCCATAGCGAATACTATCGGCTTTTCCGCCATCGACTTTATCATATCCTCGCTCACAAGACCCGGCTTTGATACGCCTATAAATACGTCTGCGCCCTTCATAGCCTCAGAAAGTCCGCCCTTTATGTTATTGTTGTTTGTCTTTGTTGCCATCTCTGCGTGGGCGGGATTTTCATACTTATCATCCCTGTTGATGATACCGTTTATATCGACCATGATAAGATTGCCTATTCCCATATTAAGCAGGAATGTACCTATTGCAATGCCTGCCGCACCTGCACCGTTTATTACAACCGTAATATCCTTCATCTGCTTGCCTGCACAGCGTACCGCATTGATAAGCGCCGCACCCACTACAACGGCTGTTCCGTGCTGATCGTCGTGGAATACGGGAATATCGAGCTTTTCCTTAAGTCTGCGTTCGATCTCAAAGCATCTCGGAGCGGATATATCCTCTATATTTATACCGCCGAAGCTGTCGGATATAAGCTCTATCGTTCTTACTATCTCGTCAACATCCTTAGACTTTATGCAGATAGGGAATGCGTCAACGCCTGCGAACTCCTTGAACAGACAGCATTTGCCTTCCATTACGGGCATACCTGCAAGTCCGCCTATATCGCCAAGACCGAGTACGGCTGTACCATCCGTGATAACCGCAACTAAATTCTTACGGCGTGTCAGCTTGTATGACAGCGAAGGGTCCTTTTCTATTTCAAGACAGGCCTGTGCAACACCGGGCGTATAGCAAAGCGAAAGATCCTCCCTTGTGTTAACGGGTGCTCTTGAAATAACTTCTATCTTGCCTTGCCATTCGTAGTGCTTTTCCAGTGCCTGCTGTTTGATATCGGTTGCCATTTTTCTTTTCCTTCCTTTTGGGACAATTATTTTATTTTCCGTTTCAGAATACGCTGAAGCGAATCATCGGGAGTGTAGTTCGTGCCGATAGCTATCGGATAGTGGTTATAGAATCCGTGAAAATCCGAACCGCCCGTTGTGATAAGATTATGCTCTCCTGCTGTTTTGAGCAGCCTTTCACGCTGTTCTTCGGTCGCACTCTGATGCCATACCTCCACACCGTCTATCTTTCCTGCTACGGCAAGCTCCTCGAGCAGTTCGAAATTGTCGAATACCGCAGGGTGAGCAAGTACAGCCACACCGCCTGCAGAATGTATAAGCTCCAGTACAAAATGTACTTCGGGATAATCCTGCATATCCGTGCTGACTTCCTCAGCGCAAAGTCCCGTTGCAGGATTGAACAGCTCGTCATACACCTTGCCGTAAAGGTCGGTCGTATATCCGTAATCCATAAGGGCGTGCATGATATGACACTTGAATATGACTTTACTGCCTGTCGCATAACGCAATATGCTCTCAAGCGTTATAGGATACTTTTCAATCACCTTCATAGCCATCTGCTTGCCACGCTTCTTACGAAGCTCACAGGTACGCAGACATAAGCCCTCAAGCCTGTTCGGCTTTTCGGGGTTGTAGCATATTATGTGCGCCTTAGTTCCGTGTTTGCTGTCATATGTGGAAAACTCGACAGCAGGAATTACGTTAACGCCGTAACGCTCTCCGAGAACTACCGCCCTTGACGAAGAAGACAGCGTGTCGTGATCGGTTATCGCAAAATAATCAATACCGTAACGCTTAGCCTGTGCAATGGTTTCCTCAAGTCCCAGTGAGCCGTCAGACATTGTGGTGTGGCAATGTAAATCAGCCTTCATATCAATACCCTTCTTTCTTTGTGTTCTGCTTGTAACGCTACAGCCGCAAACTGCACGATACTAAATAATTATACCACTTTTAAAGGTATAATGCAACAGTTTTTGTAAATTCGGAGCAAACGCTCTTTTTTATGCGAAACGGCACTCCCGCAATTAATGCGGGAATGCCGTCGAACTTAACTATTTGATAACTTTTCCGTGAGCCTTTGGAGTAGCCTTGATCTCTTTTTCACTGCCGCCTCTGTCAACAAACACGGCATTTTCGGCAATATCCTCCTCGGTTATCGAGCCAAGCTCAGGGTTGCGTTCGCCGCGCTCCTCGTAATACGGATTGACAATATATTTCTGTATCACGGGATAGCAGATGAATGTAGTGGTAAAGCACATAAGCGACAGCGGTAAAAATATAACCGCAAATACCGAAAAAGGTAAAAAAAGCACAATAAGACTTATTATAACGAGATTGATGATAAGCGCAATGAAATTACGCTTTACTCCCAGGAAAACAAGGAAGACAGCGTTCTTGAGTATCGAACCGATCGAAAGGTTGAGTGCAACGATCTCAAGATAAATATAGAAGTGCATTATAAACACAAGAGTAGCACAGCATATCATAATGCAGATAAACACAAGCGAGCCGTCGGGAAGCGATTCGTTCATCAGAAACTGGAAGCAGGCAATCCAGACGGATACTATCATTATAACGTCAACTATACCAATAAAAAACGACTGTTTGAAATTCTTCTTGAAAGCAGTAAAGAATTCATCGAAAACAAAGCACGGCTGTTCGAGAATGAACTTTCTCATAACGTGAGTAAGAGCCGCCGTAGCAGGTCCGAAGGTAATTATGGGTATGCAGAAAAGAACATACAGCATATTAAGCTCTATCAGCTTCCAGAACTTTCTGCCGAATATTTCCCAATATTTGAAAAACGGCTTTTTCTGCGGTGCCGATTTTGATACGCCCTTGCCCGAGCTCTGATAATCGAATAACTTGAATGCCAAGATAACAACTCCTTAACGTGAAAACGTGAACATTTCTGCCTTAACGGCATTATGTCAATGATAACACCGTAATGTTAACAGCGTTTAAATAATCAGTTACACTCATACGGTAAAAATACCGTGTAATATTATACAATATTTTTTGACGGATTTCAAGTTAAAAATAGGAATATTGTATAAAAAGATTCAGATTAGCGGCAACTTCCGTATTCACAGCCTAATAAACTATTGAACAGGCGGTAAAAAAGTGCTATAATAAATTAAATATATTCCGAAAGGAGTCAACTTAAACCGACAGTGGAATACATTACAATCGGAAATGTCAAAATAGAAAAAACTGCTTCACTGGCTCCGATGGCTTCTGTTGCCGATAAGGCAATGCGTACTATGTGCAAGAAATACGGAGCGGCATTGCTCACAGGAGAAATGGCAAGTGCAAAAGGGCTGTGTTATTCCGACAGGAAAACTGCGGCTCTGCTTACCGTCACCGATTATGAGCGTCCTATGGCGATACAGCTTTTCGGCAGTGAGCCTGAATTTATGGCAAAGGCGGCTGTTATTGCGGCACAGTACAAGCCCGACTTCATAGATATAAACTGCGGCTGTCCCGTGCCGAAGGTAGCAGGCAACGGCGCAGGCTCCGCCCTTATGAAAGATCCCGTTCTTCTCGGACATATCGTTGAGGCTGTTGTAAAAGCCACTGATATTCCCGTAACGGTCAAGATAAGAAAGGGCTGGGACGAAAAGAACGTAAACGCCGTAGAGGTTGCCCGTGTTGCTCAGGAAAGCGGAGCAAAGGCGGTCGCCGTTCACGGCAGGACAAAAAATCAGATGTACAGCGGTAAGGCTGACCTTGAGATAATCGCAGAGGTAAAGCAGGCACTCAGCATAGCAGTGATAGGAAACGGCGATGTTGACAGCGGCGAAAGCTGTAAACGTATGTACGATTACACCGGTTGTGATCTGGTTATGGTCGGCAGAGCCGCCTGCGGCAGGCCGTGGATATTTTCGGAAATAAAGCACTATCTTGAAACAGGCGAAACACTGCCTCCCCCCTCCCCCGACGAACAGCTTGAAATAATGAACGAGCATATAAGGCTGCTTTGTGCCGATAAGGGCGAATATATCGGTATGAAGGAGGCACGCAAGCATACCGCATGGTATCTCAAGGGCAGACCCGGTGCGGCTAAACTTCGCAATATGTGCGGCAGCCTTGCAACACTTGAAGATTTCGACAATATGCTGACGCTGATAAGAAATACGGCTCAGCAGGATATATAAGTACAAAGAAGGAAAGACAAATGAAAGAAACGGCACACAAGTTAAAATCTCTTACGGCATTTGACATAAGCGGCGATTATCTGATAGGTCAGTTTGAACGCCTTGCAAGCGACGACGAAGAAACCGCTATCGACGCTTATACAAACATAGCACGGTATCTGCTGACAAACGACATAACGCTTGCCGATTACCTCCGTGAGCTTCTCACCTACGCAGACTCAAAGCTCATCGAAAGCTACATCAGAAAAGAAGATACCAACAAGCAATATGCGGTTGAATATGACGTATCGGTAATCAAGGAGCTTGCTAAAATGTCGGCTCACAAGCTGAAGGATTATCTTTTCCAGAAGTTCAACGAGAATTTTATTTTCTCGCTCCCCGAATATGTGACAGGCGGCTTTGACTGCAACGCCGAATACTTCATCCGCCATATAAGCGAGAACGGAAGCGGCATTTACGCAAAATATAAAGCGTTTGTATATGATAACGGCTTGCTTCATCCGATAGAAAAGCCCGACGCAATACGTCTGTCCGATCTGAAGAAATACGAATCTCAAAGAAAGCAGATAATCGACAATACAAGAGCATTCATAGCAGGTCACCCTGCCGACAATGCCCTGCTCTACGGCGACAGAGGCACAGGAAAATCATCGACCGTCAAAGCGCTTCTCAACGAATATGCAAATCTGCGTATCGTACAGGTTGACAAAAAGGATGTTGCCTGCCTGCCCACGCTCTACAAAACACTCAGCGAAAGCCCACTGAAATTCATAATCTTTATAGACGATCTTTCGTTCGGCGAAAACGATGAAGGCTTCGGTATACTCAAGAAGGTTCTGGAAGGCTCTGTCTGCGGAAGGCCGTCAAATATACTTATATATGCGACCACCAACCGCCGCCATCTTATCAAGGAAACCGAAAGCAGCCGTATGGGCGACAATGTTCACAGTGCTGATGAAATCGACGAAAGTATGTCGCTGTCCGACAGATTCGGTCTGTTTGTGACATTCCTCGCACCGAACAAGGAAACCTATCTCGAAATAGTCCGCAGTCTTATCCTTGACAGAGGTATAATAATAGACGCAGACAAGCTCGACAGATGTGCGGAAAGATTTGCTCTTAAGAGAAACGGCAGATCCCCGAGAATAGCAAGACAGTTCGCCGACAGCCTGCAATCAAAGCTCGCTCTCGGCATAGATCCGGAGAAAATGTGATGAAGAAAAAAATACCGCTTTTGATTTCGGCACTGCTTATGCTGACCTTTGCGATAAGCGGATGTGAAAACATCGTACTCGTACCGGGCAGATCGTCCGGTGCGATAACGGAAAGCAGTGAGGCTTCCGAGCCGCTGAGCGCATACCCCGTGACACTCAATGGCACAGAAATATTGCAAGCTCCCGAAAAAATAGTATCGCTTACCCCCGCCTATACAGAGATTCTTTTTGAAATGGGCTACGGCGACAGGATAGTTGCCGTCAGCGACTACTGCGACTATCCCGAAAGCGTAAAGGAGCTGCCGAAAGCCGCAAGCAGTGCGAATCCCGATATTGCGGCGATAAAAAAGCTCTCGCCCGACCTTGTGATAACCGCTACGCCTATCGTCACAAAGGACAGAATCTCACTGGAGGCGCAAGGCACAAAAGTTCTGACAATTGCGTCCCCGAAAACCATTGAAGAATTTGAAAACGTCTACAAATTTTTCGGGCTTGCAATGAACGGCATTTTTGACGGCGAATCTGCAGGCAAAAAAGCATTCGCCCCCGTAAAAAAACAGCTTGATTCGATTAAAAAGACCGACAAAACTTTTATATATGTCACCGCCGCAAATACCCCCGCAGGCAAGGATACGTTTGAAAATGCGATACTCAGCCTTTTCGGCACAAACATAGCCGAGAGTGCAAGCGGTTATACCTATAACCCCGAAATGCTGAAGGACAATCAGCCCGACCTTATTTTCGTAAGTGACACTATAGGCAAGGATATGCTTACCACAAACGAAAATTATTCCGGACTTAAAGCGGTAAAGGACGGAAAAATCACCGTTGTGAAAAACAAATATTTTGAACGTCCGAGCGGCAGGATTACCGAACTTCTGACAGAGATTGCAAAGGCATTCCCTGCCGAAAAGCCCGAAACCGCAAGCAGTAAGACCGAAAGTACCGACAGCAAAGAAAGCAACAAGGAAAACAGCAAAGAAACCGAAAACAGCAAGCCTGAACCGGTTTCATCCGATGTATCCGAATAATTTCAATTGCATATAAAGAGCCTGAACGTAAAAGGCTCTTAGACTGTCGAAAAACCTATTTATTTTTGAAAATGGGGTTTGGGGCGTAGCCCCAAGCGGGGTGAGGGCGGCAGCCCCACACTCAGCCCCTTCCCACGGGGAAGGGGTTTGGGGTTAGGGATAGAGAATTTGCTCTATTTTTATAAAAATAGACTTTTTCTACAAACTGAGAGCCTGAACGTAAAAGGCTCTTTATTTTTTATCCCTCTCTCACCTCTTTGTCACAAAAAAATATTGACTTTTTCCCAAATTCGTATATAATTTAATATGTATGTTTAATTAAAAATCGGGTACGGCTTTTTTGCTACCCTGATGATAAACGGAAGGAATCATAAATTATATGAAATGGACAGGACTAAACGATCTTAGAGAAAGCTATCTGAAATTTTTCGAAAGCAAAGGACATCTGAGAATGGCGTCGGCACCTCTGGTACCGCAGGGAGATAATTCCGTATTGCTTATAAACGCAGGTATGACCCCTCTCAAGAAATACTTCCAGGGCATCGAAGAACCGCCCAGACACCGTGTAACAACTTGTCAGAAGTGTATCAGAACCCCCGACATCGACAACGTAGGTAAAACTGCAAGACACGGCACATATTTCGAAATGCTCGGCAACTTCTCATTCGGAGATTACTTCAAGCACGAGGCTACGGCATGGGCGTGGGAGTATCTCACAAAGGTGCTTGAAATCCCTGAGGACAGACTCTGGGTAACGATTTACGAAGAAGACGATGAAGCAGGCGACATCTGGGCTAACGAAGTCGGCGTACCCCGTGACAGAATAATCAAGCTCGGCAAGGCAGACAACTTCTGGGAGCACGGAAGCGGACCCTGCGGACCCTGCTCTGAGATACACTTTGACAGAGGTGAAAAGTACGGTCCTTTCGAGAGCTTTGAACAGGCAGGAGAATGTGACAGAATTATCGAGATATGGAACCTCGTATTCACACAGTTCGACAATGACGGCAAGGGTAACTATACTCAGCTTGCGACAAAGAACATTGATACAGGTATGGGACTTGAACGTCTTGCCTGCGTAATGCAGGATGTTGACAATCTGTTTGAAGTTGATACTATTCAGAACATTATGAAGAAAATCTGCTCCGTTGCAGGTGTAAACTATCACGATGACCCCACAACAGACGTTTCTATCCGTGTTATCACCGACCATATCCGTTCAACGACATTTATGGTCGGCGACGGTATCCGTCCTTCAAACGAAGGCAGAGGCTACGTTCTTCGCCGTCTGTTAAGACGTGCCGCAAGACACGGCAGAATGCTCGGCGTAAACAGACCCTTCCTCTATGAAATATGCGACACGGTTATAAATGAAAACCTCACAGCTTATCCCGAGCTTGACGAAAAGAGAGAATATATAAAGAAGGTCATCAAGACCGAAGAAGAGAGCTTTGCAAAGACAGTTGACAAGGGTATGCAGATACTTGGCGAGTTTATAAAGGAGCTTTCAGCAGACGATACACGCAAGCCCATCTTAAGCGGTGAAAACCTTTTCAAGCTGCACGACACATACGGCTTCCCCGTTGACCTTACAAGAGAGATCCTTCAGGAGAGAAATATCGGCATAGATGAAGAACGCTTCTTTGAGCTTATGAATGAGCAGAAAGCAAAGGCACGCTCAAATCAGGCATTCAAGGGCGGCTGGGACGAGGCTACAGCCAATGCGCTCAGCGGACTTACTACCACATTCGTAGGCTACAAGTCGCTTACCGCCGACAGCAAGATTCTTGCTATGATAAAGGACGGCGAGGTCACCGATGTTTGCAACGAGGGTGACGAGGTAACGGTCGTTCTTGATATTACACCTTTCTACGCAGAAAGCGGCGGACAGGTAGGCGACTGCGGTACAATTACGGCAGGCGAAAACGTAATGCAGGTTATCGACACCAAGAAGACAGGCGCAGGACAGTTTATCTGCAACTGCCACGTCGAGAGCGGTTGCTTCTATACAGACGACAGCGTAAAATCGGCTGTCGATGAAAAGAAGCGTATGGCTACAGCAAGAAACCACACCTGCGCACATCTTTTACAGGCGGCGCTCAGAAAGGTTCTCGGCGACCACGTTCATCAGGCAGGCTCTTTTGTAGATCCCTACAGATGCCGTTTCGACTTCAGCCACTTCAGCGCAGTAACTCCCGAAGAGCTTGAAAAGATTGAAATGCTCGTAAATGACTGGATTCTTGCAGGTATCCCCGTTGTAACCGAAGAACTTCCTATCGAGGAAGCACGCAAGAAGGGCGCAATGGCTCTGTTTGGTGAAAAGTACGGCGATATTGTAAGAGTAGTACAGGCAGGCGATGTTTCTACGGAATTCTGCGGCGGTACTCACCTTGACAATACCGCAAAGGCAGGTCTGTTCAAGATTATTTCCGAAACATCGGTAGCTTCAGGCGTAAGAAGAATCGAAGCTGTAACAGGCTACAATGTACTCTCCGCATACGATCAGACAAAGGCAATGGTTACAAATATTGCTCAGGTACTGAAAATAGCAAACCCCTCCGCCGTAATGCAGAAGTGCGAAAACATGATGAACGAGATGCACGCTATGCAAGCTGAGATAGACCGCCTTAACGGCATCATTTCAATGAGCCAGATGAAGAATGTAACAGAGGGCGCAACAGAAGTAAACGGCATAAAGGTATTCTCCGCTATGCTTTCAGGCGTAACGGGCGACAGCCTCAGAAAAGCCGGCGACAAGCTGAAAGACGCTAACGATTCGTTCATCGCCGTGCTTGCAGGCGTATCCGACGGCAAGGGTAACTTCCTTTGTATAGCAAGCCCCGAAGCTGTTGCCAAGGGTGCAAACGCAGGAAAGATAGTAAAGGAAATTGCGGCTATCGCAGGCGGTAAGGGCGGCGGAAAGCCCGACACAGCTATGGCAGGCATCGCAGACGTAACAAAGATTGACGAGGCTCTGCTTGCGCTTACCGATATAGTAAAGAATATGATTGGCTGATAAAAGCCGGAAAGGAATAAGTATGGATTGCATTTTTTGCAAAATTGTTTCAGGCGAGATCCCTTCCGAAAAGGTATACGAGAGCGATAAAGTAATCGCTTTCAAGGATATTAATCCTATGGCACCGGTACATATCCTTATCATTCCCAAAGAACATATCGGCGGTGTCGATGAGCTTAATGAAAGAAATGCCGGTATAGTAAAAGACATTATGCTTGTTGCAAAGCATCTTGCCGAGTCCTTCAACCTAGAAAACGGCTGGAGAATCGTTTCAAACGTGGGTGAAGACGGCGGTCAAACAGTGCGTCACCTCCACTTCCACTTACTCGGCGGCAAAAAGCTGAGCGTTGAGCTTGCTTAAAAGGTGAATAGTTGTGAGGCGGAAATTAGCGGCTGTTGGAGGTTCATATCTGATAGGACTGATTTTCGCCTCAATTTTCTTTGATTTTGCAATTTTTCTCATTTGTGGAGTAATATTACTTGTAGCTGTTGCTATAATAACAGCGATTTTGACAAGGAAATATGACATATCCGCAGCACTGCTCTGCTGTGCCGCAGGAATAACCGTATTCAGCTGTGTATCCTTGTCTATGTCAAAAGCGGCTGAACCGTTATTGAACGGAACCTATGACATAACCGCAACTGTGGCACAAAAACAAGTAATTGGTAGAGATTCAGCCGTATTCAGCCTTTATACCTATACATCAGACGGCAAGGTCGGCGTGATTATGTATACCGATGACATTGATGCGAAAAAGGGCGATATGTTACATTTCAAAGCACGCTTTGAAAAGCTGACAAATACGGCATATTACGGCACTGCCGACCGATACAGGAGCGACGGTATAACTTTATCCGCCATACCTCACGGCGACATTTCCGTAACAAAGGAAGATTACCCGTTATCGTTCATTGACGATTACCGTGAATATCTGATAGGGCGTATTGACGATAGCTTTCCCGATGACAGCGGTGCGCTGATGAAAGGAATATTCTTCGGTGACAAACGTTCTTTTTCCGATGAGCTTTACAGTGATATAAGGCTGTCGGGAGCATCGCATCTTACCGCTGTGTCAGGTATGCACCTGACGCTTATAATGACCGTACTGACGGCTTTGCTGACAGCTACACGGCTCGGATACTCCTACCGTGTAAGGTTCGTGATAACTGCGGTGCTTACAGTAGGCTTTATGGCATTTTTCGGCTTTACGGCTTCGGTACTGAGAAGCGGAATAATGATTATCACGGCAAACACAGGCGCTCTGTTTTACCGCAGGAGCGATTGTCTTAATTCTGTCGGACTTGCCGTACTGCTGATAACGCTTTTCGACCCTCTCTCCTGCCTTGACGCAGGTCTGATACTCTCTGCGGTAACTACCGTGGGAGCAGGCGTTGTCGGCGTTTCGGCTTCCGTATGGCTGAAAGACAAGCTCCCGTTTTTAAACGGCAGACTTTGCGATACGTTATGCGTGTCATTGTGTGCCGCACTTGCGGGAATACCGCTTTCGGCTATATACTTCGGTACGTTTTCGCTTGCCGGCATAATCGTATCAGTGATAACAGTGCCTCTTTTCACACTGTGCCTATCAGCGATGCTGATATTTTCACTGACAGGAGGTGTGGTAATACCGCTTGCCGCAATAGCGCACTTCTGCTGTGACATTATGCGGATAATATTCTCGGCTTTTGCCGCCGTACCGTTCCTGCACTTCAGCTGTGAGCCGTTTACGGTGATTATAACAATTGTTGTGATTTCAGCCGTTGCCGCTGTGTGTTATCTTCTGCTTAAAAAGAAATACGCTGTTCCGATACTTATTGTTTCACTGCTGTGCTTTACCGCAGTAAATACTGTACTGCCTCAGATTCCGGACGACAGCATAAGAATACTTATGCACAGTGACGGAGCAAACGGCTCTGTTGTGATACTTTCCCGTGATTATTCGGCGGCGGTGCTTATCGGAAACGATAAAAAAGAGCTTAGCACAATAAAAAACGTGCTTCTGGAAAACAATAAGACCAATGCCGACACGCTCATTTTCTGCAATAATCAGAATCCCGGAAATGAGCTTGTCAAAGCCGCACACGCTATTTCCGAAAACGTATCTGAATGTGACGGCTACAATGATATAAACGGAGAACTTTTTTCGGTCACATGCCGTAACGATGCCCTGCTCCTGTCGGCATACAACACAAAAATCAACATCTCATCCGCAGGAAAGGCACAGACGGATATGATAAATATCCTATGGGATAAAAGCAGATATATCTCTGCCGGTACACCCTGCTTTCTGATAAACAGGTATCAGAAAGCGTCAAACGGAATATCTCTTTATTTTACCGAGTGCGAATTGCGCATAAACGAGGACGGGATAACCGCCCGATGCAATTACAGATAGAAAGGGGAAACAGTATGAAGCTGGACGAGGATAAGCTGTCAACAGCCATCAAAAGTCGTGAAATCAGCCGTGTAAACTATCTTTACGGCGAAGAACGCTTTCTTGTAAAGACTTATACCGACCGCCTGCTTGACGCAACCGTCGGCAAGGACAGAAATGATATAAATCTCATAAAGCTCGCAGGTACATTCCCTGTTGACACGCTCACGGACAGTATCGACAGTATGCCCCTCTTTGCAGACAGCAAGGCTGTTCTGATAAGCGACCTCGACCTTGAAAAGTTCGATGATAACGGTATCGAAACGATACTGAACTCACTGAAGGACGTTCCCGATGAATGCACGGTAATAATCAGTATGACGGGAAACACGGAACAGCTTAAAAAAGCAAAGAACAAAAAACTCATAACCGCCCTCACAAAGCAGAAAAATGCCGCAGTCTGCGAATTTGCCCATCTTACGACGGCAAGAGTGACGGAGCTTATTATGAAAAAAGCGGCGAAACGTGGCTGTGTAATATCACGGGCTGACGCTCAGCATATAGCGGAGCTTACACTATGCGATCTTTCCCTTGCTTCTACCGAAACCGATAAGCTGTGCAGCTATGCCGGCACAGGCGAAATAACCGCAGAAATGATAGACAAGCTGACAATAAAACAGCTTGACACAAGCATATATTCGCTTGCTACAGAGCTTCTCAAGGGTAATCGCAGACAGGCACTCCTGATACTTGACGACCTTATTGCCCAAAAAATCGAGCCTGTTGTTATACTGGCGGCTCTTTCTTCGAATTATATCGACTTCTACCGTGCAAAAACCGCACAGGGAGCAGGAAAATCCTCACAACAGACAGCCGATGATTTCGGATATGCAAAAAATCGTACCTTCGTTGTGACAAAAGCGATGAATCTCGTATCACGGCTCGATACGGAGCATATAAGAAACTGCCTTGATATTCTGTTTAATGCCGACCTTGCCCTCAAGACGTCAGCGATAAACTACAGAACGGTGCTTGAGGAAACGATAGTGAAGCTCTCCCCCGAAAAAAGCAGGAGGTCGTACTATTGATAAAGCTCAGACGTGCCGTAATAGTCGAAGGCAAATATGATAAAATAAAGCTCTCCTCCCTGCTCGATACCGTTATAATAACCACAGACGGTTTCGGAATATATAAGGATAAAGAAAAAACCGAGCTGATAAGAACTCTTGCCTCTACCTGCGGAATAGTGATACTTACCGACAGCGACAGCGCAGGACTTAAAATCAGAAATCATATAAAAGGCTGCTGTAAAAACGGCGATATAATAAACGTATTCGTGCCTCAGATAAAAGGCAAGGAAAAACGCAAAATCGTTCCCTCGTCCGAAGGCTATCTCGGGGTTGAGGGACTTGACACAGAGATACTGGAGTCTGCTCTGAAAAAAGCCGGTGTTGCGACCGAAGGCGATACAGCTTACAAAAAGCACGACTTTCTGACCAAATCCGATATGATGGATGACGGAATGATAGGCTCTGCCAACAGCTCACAGCTAAGACGTGACGTATTGCTGGCACTCGGCTTACCGCCGATACTCAGCGCAAATACTATGCTTGAAGTGATAAACAGGCTTTATACAAAAGAAGAATATGATAACGCAGTACGCACTGCGTTTGAAAATAAAAAATAAAACCGTACACGAAAGGTAATTAATTTATGGTCTTTTCAACATCGATATTCATATATCTGTTCCTTCCGATAACCCTGCTGATATATTACATTGCTCCTAAAAAAAGCAAGAACTTCATCATACTGCTAAGCGGTCTTGTTTTCTATTCGTGGGGCGAGCCTATATACGTTGTGGTAATGCTCATCTCAACAATGATAGACTATTTTGCAGGTCTTGTGATGAACCACTTTGAAGGGAAAAAGCTCCCACGCAAGCTATGCCTTATTGTATCGGTTGTTATGAATCTCGGACTTCTCGGCGTGTTCAAATACAGCGGATTCATCGCTGAAAACATCAACGCAATAGCAGGAAGTCAGATAATCGACATAAACAATATGAACTTCTTCGGCATTGATTTTCTGCCTATGAATATGCTGCCTATCGGTATCAGCTTCTTCACGTTCCAGTCAATGTCCTATACGATAGACTTATATATGGGCAACGTAAAGGTTCAGAAAAATCCTATAAGCTTTGCAGCTTTCGTGACCCTGTTCCCTCAGATTGTCGCAGGTCCTATCGTAAGATATGACGATGTGGCGAAAGAGCTTGACGACAGAACGATAACGATCGACCTTATCTATGACGGCATTATAAGATTCATAATCGGACTTTCCAAAAAAGTGCTTATCGCCAACAGCATAGGCGCACTGTGGACAGCGGTAAAATCAACCGACATTTCACAGGTATCTGTAGTAAGCTCATGGCTCGGAATACTCGCATTCACCTTCCAGATTTACTTTGACTTCTCGGGATACTCCGATATGGCTATAGGTCTTGGCAAAATGATGGGATTCCACTTCCCCGAAAACTTCAACTACCCCTACCTTTCAAAAAGCATTTCTGAATTCTGGCGCAGATGGCATATCACACTCGGCTCGTGGTTTAAATCATACGTCTACTTCCCTCTCGGCGGCAACCGCAAAGGTATGCCGAGAACTATAATGAACCTTGCTATAACGTGGTTCCTTACAGGCGTATGGCACGGCGCAAGCTGGAACTTCATACTCTGGGGTTCGCTGTACGGTGTTGTCATCATACTTGAAAAGCTCTTTCTCGGCAAATGGCTTCAGAAGATTCCGGCAGTATTCTGCCACATCTATACAATGCTGCTTGTAATACTCGGCTGGGTGCTGTTTGACACAGCGGATTTGCCCACAGCCTTCGCCTATGCAGCCAATATGTTCGGCGCAGGCGGCACACCGTTTATAGACAGCACAGCAATGTATCAGATATCCACCTACGGAATAACATTCATTATATGCATAATCGGCTGTACAGACCTTCCCAAGCTCGCAGTGGAATATTTGAAGAAAAAACTGCCTCTGCTTATCAATTACGGCGGAATTGCCGGTCTTATGGGAATGTTCGTTATGTGCGCCGCATACCTTGTAGATCAGACCTACAACCCGTTCCTGTACTTCAATTTCTGAGAAAGGAGTAAATAAGATGAAAAAAGAAAATATCTATAAGTTCCTGCTTATCGGGCTGTTTGCTCTTATCTCGATAGCAGTACCAGTTGCAACGATAATATCAAGCGCACAGCTTCCCGAAAATGCGTTCAGCGAAAATGAAAACCGCTACCTTGAAAAAATGCCGAAGTTCAATTTCGACACCGTAACCGACAAAACGTTTATGACTAAGTTTGAAAACTACTTTTCGGACAGAATAGTAATGCGTGAACAGTGGATAAGCCTTATGAACGATTTCGACAGATTGCTCGGCAAAAAGGAGATAAAGGGAATATTCACCGAGGACGGCAGAATGATGCAGTCGTGGAGAGAAAGCGATTACGATAAGGAAAGCGTATCGAAAAACCTTGCCGCTATGGAAAGCTTCGCTCAGAAATATCCCAAGATCAAGATGTACTTTATGCTTGCCCCTAACGCACAGGAGATATACAGCGATACCCTTCCGGCAAACTGCGGTGCGGCAGACCAGAAGCTGTTCATAAAGGACTGCTACGACAGCGTTCCCTCAATCACGGGAATTGACGTATATTCGGCTCTCAGCAGTGCCAAAAACGATTATATTTATTACCGCACCGACCACCACTGGACAAGCTACGGCGCATATCTTGGCTATACAGAGGCAGGAAAAGCAATGAAGTTTTCCGCATATACCGCCGATAAGTTCAGCGTAGAACATGCTTCCGACACTTTCAGAGGCACGCTCTATTCAAAGACGCTCGACAACAGCATAACCCCTGACACTATAGACATTTACGCTCTGGCGGATAACGAACCGAAGGTCAGCGTAAACGTATATAAAAGCGGAGCACAGCCCGACGGAACGTATGACAGTATGTATTTCCGTGAGTTCCTTAATGTAAAGGATAAATATTCCACCTTCCTCGGTCAGAACGTTCCCAGAATAGACATAAATTCCGTTCTTCCCGAAAATGCCGACAACGGCAGTCTGCTTGTGATAAAGGACAGCTACGCACATTCGCTGATACCGTTCCTTGCAAAGAATTACAGCCATATAACCGTACTTGACCTTCGCTATATAAACGGCGACATAAAAACGCTCGGTGTCAATATCGGTGATTACAAGAACGTTCTGTTTATGTATAACGTAATAACCTTCTCGCAGGATACGAACGTAAAGAAATTAAACTTCATATTCAAATAACAAATCTCCCGACGGTATTTTAAGTGCCGTCGGGAGTTTTTGTCAGACCGACCTTTGCAATCGGTCACGCCTTGCACTGAAGCAGTTTTTTCATCTCCTCAATACCTTTTACCTGAGCTTTGACAGCTTCTTTTAGTATTGCTCTTAACTGAGGACAGATGCTGAATCTCAACGCATTTCTGCACATCGCAATACCACCCTCGTGGTGCGGTATCATCTGCCTTATGTAGCTTATATTTATATCGTTATCGGGGCAAGCCGACCTCATACGGCTGAACATATTCGTAACTATAATGCCGTACTGCCGTCTGTATCCGCACAGCGATTGACCGTCATTACGGTATCCTGCGCATCCGCAGAGCATTTTTCTCATTTCTTCCGTTTCCTTTGTCTGCGTCACAACAATTTCCGTTGCGATATTCTGTAGCGGAATGCAGGTCGTATATCTCAGCAGCTCCTCCGAGATTCGTATTGCCGCCTGATGATGCGGTATCATTTTCACGATGAAATTATAAGAAATACTGTCATTTTCCTTTGCACAGTTCATCGTTCCCGTCATAGTATCAAGTATGCCTGCATAGCTGTCAAGATATTTCTGCGTAACCGTGCTGAATGTACATTTTTCCATAGCTTAACCTCCGCAATATGTTTTTGTTATATTCTATGAAACTTGCTTGGGTTTTGGAACAATACGAAAAATAAATGAAATTTCTTTCACAATCACCTTTTATAAAGGTTAGAAATTGACTTTTTACTCCTTATGTGCTAAAATATCATTTATAAAGCCTATCGGCTGACTATTTGATTATCGAAAGGAATTTCAGTATGAAATCAACTTATATAAAACTCATTGCCGTATCTCTGATACTCTCCTGCACAGCGGCGCTCACCGCCTGCAGTTCGTCCTCGACCTCATCTGATGCATCAACGGGTAATGTCGGCGACACAACACCTGTTTCGGAAACCTCCTCCACATCATCGGAAGCTGTCAACAGCGAAAGTAAAACCGACAGCAGTTCAGAGGATACCAAGAGCAGTGACGAGAACAAAAGCAGCGAAAACAGCACCGAATCGACCGTCACTTACGAATATGTAAAGGACGGCAAATTCTCCCTTGCAAACGGCAACCTTTCATTCAAAATGCCTAAGGACTGGAAGCTCGCAAGTGCCTCTATAGCTTATCAGTTTGCGTCAACAGACGAATACAACGAGAATAAATTCAATCTTGTAGTCAGCAAGACCAACAGCCCTATCGAAGATGTGACCTCAGAGCAGATGACCGCCACATATAAGGCTACTATGGAGGACTTCAAGCTGGTTGATTTCCAGCACACCGAAATAGCAGGCAAAAAGGCAATCTATATGCAGCTGACAGGCATGGTGTCACAGGTAACAAAGCAGACCACCATAACACAGTATATGATCCAGTCGGGCGAAGATGCTTATTGTTTCTCATTCACACAGTCAACTGAAGATGAAACTTTCCCCGACCTTATAGCAGGCGTTATAGATTCGCTTGAAATTAAGTAAATTAAAAGAGAAACAGCCGTACAAGCTGTTTCTTTTCCTTTTTACCGTTGCATTTCAACATCGGATATGCTACAATAAATCTGAAAATAACAGCCGTAAGGCAAACAGGAGTTACTATGAACAAGAATAAATTAAACCGCCTTGATGAAATGATGCAGTCGCAGGTAGACAGCGGAATGATTCCCGGCGGACATTTAAGAATAATCAAGGACGGAGAGCGAGTATACGATAAATGCTTCGGAATGGCTGATGTTGCCCGTAATCTTAAGGTATCAGACAATACGATATACCGTCTTTACAGTATGACAAAGCCCGTTACCGCAGTTGCGACAATGATACTCTATGACAGAGGGCTTATTGACCTTTCCGACAACGTAAGCTGGTTTCTTGAGGGCTTTAAGGATCAGAAGGTCGAAACCGCAGACGGCATTGTTCCGGCAAACCGTGAAGTCAAAATCATCGACCTGCTTACAATGACCGCAGGACTTATGTACCCCGACAGAAACGTAAATCCCTCCGGCGATAAAATGGCTGATTTATTCGATAAATTCTACGAAAGAGCATTTTCCGGCAACGGCACATATTCAACCGTTGAGATGTGCAACGAAATGGGTAAAATACCGCTGTTCGCACAGCCCGGCACCCGCTGGAACTACAGCGTCTGTGCCGATGTTCTCGGTGCGATAGTTGAAGTTGTAAGCAAAAAGCGTTTAGGCGACTTCCTTAAAGATGAGATATTCACGCCTCTCGGTATGAACGATACCGATTTCTATGTGCCTGCCGAAAAGCGTGACCGCTTTGCAGAAATCTATATCAGAGGCGAGGACGGAAAGCTCGCTCCGTGCGACTGGCAGCACTTAGGACTTGTCTATAAATATACAAAGCGTCCCGAATTTGAGATAGGCGGTGCAGGACTGGTTTCCACCGTAAACGACTATGAGAAATTCGCTCAGATGCTGTTAAACGGCGGAAAATACGGCAATACCCGCATACTCAGCCGCAAGGCAGTTGACCTTATATCTCACAATATCATCACCGCCGAGCAGGCAAAGACATTCAACTGGGATTCGTGTATCGGTTATGGCTACGGCGGACTTATGAGAACGCTCACAAGCCCCGAAATAACTACTGTCGGCAGTACAGGCGAATACGGCTGGGACGGCTGGACAGGAAACTACTTCTGCAACGATCCCGAAAATAATCTTACATTTATGTACTTTATCCAGGTCTGCGGCGGTAACGGCATACGTCCGCTCAGAACATTAAAGCAGGTTATGTACTCGGCTCTTGACGATTGAGCATAATTTACACAGAATACAGCACTGCCCCGTGAGAAAGCTCACGGGGCAGTTTTGTATTAAATTCTTTTTCTATACCGTTTTACAGCTTGTCAAAATACTTCTGCACAGGGCTGTACTGCACGATATAATCCACATACTCTGCCGTAGCCGAGTAGAAATCTGCCTCGAACCTTGCTATACCCGCACCGCCCGATGCAAAATTCTCATCAGAAACATAGTTCTTCGAGTTATCAAGTATATAGCAATCCGTATTCTCGACAAATCTTTCCTCGCACAGCTTTAGCAGTGCCTTTGCGTTTGCAAATTTCTTCTTGTCTGTCACAAGCGGCTTTATTTTTCCGTCATAATCTCTTACCTTGTCATTGAGCGACACCTTGCACAGAATTATATTACTGCCGTATTTCTGCTTCACAAAATGCGACAGCTTATCACAGGCGGCAAGGATACGCTCCTTGTCCTTTTGAGCGTCAAGCGTGAACGGCTGCCCTGCTTTTCCGAGAATAACTGAAAGGTCGGAATTTGCATACTGCTTGTCCACAGTAAATCCCTCGCCGTTATATTTTGCGTTATCCGCAATAACGTCCGCCATATCTATCGCTATCCACCGTGACCGACTTACCGTGAGCCTTTGTACAGTTGTCCTCATAAGCTGTTCCAAAGCCTTAGCGCCAGACTTATCTGCAGTGGCAAACCTCTTTTCCTCTACGGAATGCGGCTTGTCAAACGCCCATACAAACGACTCTCCGCTCACCGCCACATTCATTCTGATAGTTGTAGCCTTTGCAAGCGCTCTCTTTATGACACCCGTACCCCACATATCTATCAATGTGAAGTTGTGTATCTTTTCATATTCATCTATCTTCTGAGGCACTGCCTTAGGATCGCCGCCGTTCCACAGCTCGTATGCGACCCTTGTCATAAACCGCAGGTTCTGATCGTTTACATCAACCTCTTTTCCCAGCGCACCGCCAAGCGTAGCCCTAACAAAGTTTGCAATAGGACGCTTTATCCTGTACTGCCTGTCAAGAAGTCTTATAAGCTCGCCGTGTGTCACATTCTGCAACGTATTGCTTTCCAGTGCCGCAATAACCTTCACCGCATTCTTCATCTCAATATTGTCACCGAAATCATAATATCTGTAAATATCGGTTATGCTTGAGTAATGCTGTTCGATTATGTCCTTTATTTCAGCCCTGTTCTCCGCAATAAATTCTCTTGAAGTATGGAACATAAGTGCGTCTGCAGGCTCTTTTCTGTCAAGCAGAACGGTAAGCAGTCCCCTTGCACACGCATTGTCATAATAGCACAGAATCTGTTCCAGCCTTGAATCAATATCCTGCTCCTTGTACACTCTGCCGGGTTCTCCCGATGTAATCTCATCAAGCGCCTTTTCGCAGTCCGCAAAATAGAAACGGTTGAACACCGCCTCTTTTCCGTCACCGGTCAACGACAAATCACCGAAATACCTTCCCGAAAGGTCTATTATAACAGGGTGTACCTTTTTGATAAAATAATTCTCAATATCCTCAAGGAATGCGTTCAGCTTGCTCTTCGGCGTGCTTTTTCTGACCTGTCTGCCTATTGCGTAGAATTCGGGAGAAATCGTCCTTACAAGAATGATTTTATCCGCAGGATACAGCTTTAGTATCTCTTTTGCAAAAATATCGACAAGCGGCTTATAAACGTCTTCGGGCAATATGTTCGGCAGTTTTTCTCCGTGCTTTTCATTGCCGTCAATACCGCCCGTCAGAAATGAATTTTCAGTCTTGACAAGTCCGTGTACCGCAGTACCGTAAAAGTCAAAAATAAAATAGTCCGAGCGGTTTTCCTTTATATATTCAAACGTCCTGCTCTCCCACTGAGCATCGCTGTTATCGATTTTTTCCGGGAAGAACGCCGCAAGAGGAGATATTTTTCTTACAGTGTTATCGGCTGTGAACTTAGGGCTTCTTTCGACTATCTTCTGTACATTATAAGAGCCCATAGTAATAAAGCCGATACACTTCATAAGCGAAGAAGTATCCACAGTACCGATATTCACCGTTCTTCCGCCGCTTGTCTGTCCTGTTACCCTGAAATAGCACAGTCCTTCGACAGCGTTCACTCTGACAGCCGTTTTCTCTGTGCTTATGAGAAATTTGAATCTGCCGTTCTCACGTCTGAAATAAACCGTGTACTTTTCGCAGTCCTCACGCTTTTCAAAACGCAGTATAACAGCGCCGTTCTCGTCTTTGGTTATGCGGATTTTATCCATATTAACACCTCGCTATAGGCTATATAGTTTATTTTATCATATTTAAAAGGAAATTTCAAGATTCTTTGCGTTGCCGCTTGACATTCACGGCTCAGGAGTGTATAATATCTAATGATTTGAAAATGAATTTCATTTTCAATTTAACATTCGTAATTACTGCGGAGGGATAAATATGTCATACAATACCCGTCAGCGTGAGCTGATACTTGATTATATTAAAAAGAACGCAAAAAAGCATCTCACCGCAGACGATATAGCCGATGCGCTGAAAACGGAGCAGGTCGGCAAAACCACCGTATACCGTTATCTTGAAAAGCTATGCGAACAGAATATCGTCAGGAAATTCATTCTCAGCGAGGGAAAAAGCGCCTGCTATCAATATAACGATGAACAGCAATGTCACGATCACTTTCATATGAAATGTCTTAAATGCGGAAAGCTGTTTCATCTTGAATGCGACCACCTGAAAGATATTGCGGCGCATATTTCGAAAATGCACGATTTTACAATAGACAGCTCACGCACCGTTTTCTACGGTATTTGCGGAGAATGTGCCAAAAAGGCCCCGACAGCAAAAGAAAAGAGTGATATATAATGAAGTTAAAAAGAAAACTGCTTGCCGTGATTACTGCGGCAGCGACGGTTTTCAGCCTGTGCGCCTGCTCGTCAGAAAGCGGTTATTCAAACAGCGACAGCGGCAAGCTGAAAATCATCTCAACCGTATTTCCGCCGTATGACCTTGCAAGGCAGATAGCCGGCGACAATGCCGAAATAAGCATTCTTCTCCCTCCGGGAAGCGAGATTCATAATTATGAGCCGTCCGCCAAGGACATGATTGCAATACGCAACTGCGACATATTTCTCTACATCGGCGGCGAAAACGAGCAGTGGGCTGAAAAGCTGATAAATTCAAACGATACGGAAAATGTCAAAGCAGTAAAGCTGATTGATTATGTTCCTACCCTTTCGGAAGACGAAGACGAGCATGACCACGATCACGACCACGACCATGACCACGAGCATGAACACGAAACCGATGAGCATATATGGACATCGCCCAAAAACGCTCAGCTTATGCTTTCGGCGGTATATGATGCAATCTGCAAGGTTGACCCGTCGAACAAACAGACCTACACAAAAAACAAGGACGCTTACGCAAAACAGCTTTCAGACCTTGATAATGCTTACAGGTCGGCGGTTGACAACGCAAAGAACAAGACGATAGTTTTAGCTGACAAATTCCCGTTCAGGTATCTTGCGCACGAATACGGCCTTGAATTCAGTGCCGCATTTGCCGCCTGCTCCGATGAATCCGAGCCTGGCGTTTCTACGATGATAAAGCTGACAAAAACGATAAAGGAAAACAACATTCCCGCAGTTTACTATCTCGAATTCAGCAGTACCAAAATAGCGGATACTCTGTGCGATGAAACAGGAGCAACAAAGCTGATGCTTCACTCCTGCCACAACGTTTCAAAGCAGGATATTGAAAACAACATAAGCTATGTCGATCTTATGAAACAGAATCTCGAATATCTTAAATTGACCCTTAACGGCTGACAGGAGGATTAATAATGTCATATCTTATAGAATGTAAAAATCTTACCGCAGGCTACGAGGGAATGCCTGTTGTAAAGGATCTCAGCTTCAATGTTTCCGCAGGCGATTATCTGTGCATAGTCGGCGAGAACGGAAGCGGAAAATCCACCCTTATGAAAACCATTCTCGGACTGCGCTCCGCTTTATCGGGAGAGATAATCTTCGGTGACGGTCTTAAACAGACCGAGATAGGCTATCTTCCCCAGCAGACCGCCGCACAGAAGGACTTCCCCGCTACCGTGCGTGAAGTAGTGCTTTCGGGCTGTCTTGGCAGAAAAGGGCTTTCCCCCTTTTATTCAAAAGCCGACAAGAAGCTCTGCGATGATAACATAGAGCTTCTCGGCATAACCGGCATCACCCACCGCAGCTACCGCAATCTGTCGGGCGGTCAGCAACAGCGTGTACTGCTTGCCCGTGCGCTTTGTGCAACAGGAAAACTTCTTCTCCTCGATGAGCCCGTTTCCGGACTTGACCCTATGGTTACCGCTGAAATGTATGAGATAATAAGCAGGCTGAATCGTGAGCAGGGCATAACGATAATAATGATCTCCCACGATCTGCAGGGCGCACTGAAATACGGTACAAAGATACTCCATATGGAGAGCGGCGCATACTTCTTCGGAACTACCGCCGAGTACCGCAGTACCGATATATTCCACGCAATGAGTACCTGTGACTGTCATTGCACCTGCGACCATCACACAGGCTCAAAGGAGGCTCGTTAAAATGCTTGAGATTTTTCAATACGGATTTCTTCTGCGTGCGCTTGTAGTCGGACTTCTTGTTTCGCTGTGCGCCGCACTTCTTGGTGTAAGCCTTGTATTAAAACGTTTTTCTATGATAGGCGACGGATTATCCCACGTCGGCTTCGGTGCGCTCGCAATAGCCTCCGCACTGAATTTAGCGCCTTTGCAGGTATCTATCCCAGTTGTAATCGTAGCCGCATTTATCCTGCTCAGAATAAGCTCTGACGGCAAGATAAAAGGAGATGCCGCAATAGCACTTCTTTCAAGCAGTGCGCTTGCGATAGGTGCTATCGTCATATCGCAGACTAACAGTGCAACGGATATGAACAGCTATATGTTCGGCAGTATTATGGCTATAAGCAACGACGATCTTGTGCTCAGCATAATCTGCTCGGTTATTGTCATTGTAATGTTCGTCTTATTCTACAACAAGATTTTCGCTGTGACCTTTGACGAGAATTTCTCCAAGGCGACAGGCGTAAAGTCGGGTGTATACAACACGATAATTGCGCTCCTCACCGCCATTACTATTGTAGTGGGAATGCGGATTATGGGTGCGCTCCTTATTTCAAGCCTTATAATATTCCCTGCACTGACCTCAATGAGAGTATTCAGGAGCTTCCGCAGTGTAACGATCTGCTCTGCGGTTGTTTCCTGCGTCAGCTACATTATCGGTATAGCGATAACCTACTATGCCGACAATTTCCCTGCAGGCGCAAGCGTAGTAGTTGCAAACCTCGGAATGTTCCTCATCTTCTCGCTTCTCGGTTTCCTCCTCCGCAAAAAGCAACAATAAGCGGCTGTGAGCCGCCTCAAATTCGCCGTGTGGCGGGTCGCCACTCCCAATTCGCCATTCTGACAGACTGAGCTTTGCTAGACCTCCGTTACGGCGGTAGCAACTTGTTAGTGCAGATTCATTTATTAATTGATGAATTATTCACTACCGGCGGTAGCAACTTGTTAGTGCGGATTCATTTATTAATTGATGAATTATCCGCTTTACCGACAGGTCTGATACTTGAAATAACAAACGCTTATAAAAAAGCCGCCCACACGGACGGCTTTTTTGCAATACCCTGTGACATTTACGGAAAAATATCGTCTTAATATATAAAGAGAGAAAAAGGAGAGTGAATATGAATATATCCGACAAGAATATCACCACCCTGCTTGAAAGCCGCAATGAACAGGCACTAAAACTCCTGTCCGAAAAATACGGCGGACTGTGTTCATCAATTTCATACAATGTCCTCGGCAACAGAAGCGACAGCGAAGAAGTCACAAACGATACATATATGAAAGTATGGAACACAATACCGCCGGAAAAACCACGCAGTCTTTGTGCTTATGTGGCTAAAATCGTCCGCAATCTTTCCCTTGACAAGCTGAGATACAACAACCGTTCAAAACGATGCGGTGAAACCGATGCACTGCTGTCAGAACTTGAAGAATGTATTCCGGCAACGGACAACACAGAAAAATCGGCAGAAAACAATGAGCTTAAATCCGTTCTCAACACATTTTTAGCTCAGCTTGACGAGCGTACACGCAAAATTTTCGTCTTACGTTATTTTGCCTGCTACAGTATAGCCGATATTTCAGAAAGATTAGCAATTACCGAAACCAATACAACATCTATTTTAAACCGCACACGAACCAAACTCCGAAAATATCTTTCGGATAAAGATGTATACATTCAGAAAGGAGAAAAATCATGAACGAGCATAAAGCATTCCCGCTTTTTACTGCATTCAGCGACATAAATGAAAAATATATTTCCGACGCACTTGACGAAACGCAGCACAAAAGCAAGTGGTATCTGAATTCCGCTTTTCTCGGCATTTCAGCCGCCTGCTTCTGCCTTATCACAGTAGCGACCGCCGCAATGATAGCGCTCGGAGGTTCAGAATATCTCAGCGCATTTTTCAGCGGAAACAGCAACACATCGTCACACAGTGATTATTCCACCTCAAACAGAATTAACGAAAAAACAATGTTCGCAAGAGATTTCATCAAGGTGCAGTATGATAAATTCTCTGTCGGTCTTGGTGCGCCGGGGGACTTGAGCAACAGATACACGGTAGATGATCTTGCATCGGTAACTCAGCTTGATACATACAGCTTTGACGAAAACAGTAAAATCGAGCTGTACAGCGAGGACGGAATAAAGCAGGTCGATAAAGCGTTCTTTACAAGCAAAGACTATCCCGATTATGATTATCTGTACGGTGAGAGCGTATGGTATGACATAAGGAATAAAACGTATAAAGTCGCTTACGGCGGAGAGCTTTCATCTCCCGATATCAGCATATGGGCAGACGACAAGGGCGAACTTGTTATGCGTATACAGTCGTTCAACACAGATGATAATTCCGTGTCGCAGATAGAGGGAATATATCCGTCGGAAATGCTGTATACACTGGCGCTTGAACACCGTAAAAATCGGACGGATTCGCTTTATGTTACCGATGAACAGCTTGGAAAGATAAAGAGTGAGTTTGCGGAGTATATCAAAAATCACTCGTCTGTTTTCGGCGAGGGGTATGAAGAAAGTGCTTTTGAAACGTATTCGATAAATGAAGATAAAGCGTTCTATCCAACTATAAGATATACGGCAAAAACGAAAAAGGCTTCAACAGCGGAAGAACAGATACTCGACTATAACAATATGTTCTGCAAGACCGTCACTATCGAATATAATGGCAGTGATACTTATATATCGGTTGACGGAATAGCGCCGTATATCAAGAAAACAGGTACGGTAAATATCCTGCCGTATAATGAGGCTAAGAAGAAAATGGCGGCGAATGACGGCGTTTATGCAATTCAGCCGGGTGTATGCCAAGACGGCGAGGATAATGATTATTGCCCGACACACAATGAGCTTCTCAAAACAGAGTATACGGCTGAAAGTGATATGATACTTACTTACGCAAAGACAAAGGACGGCAGTATAATACCTGTTTATGCCGAGAATAGAACATATAAGGCAGATGACGGCAATAATGATGATTATATTGCGTTATTGTCCGCTGCAAAATAAATGAATGAATACAAAAGTCGCACCCACAGTAGAAAAGCTGTGGCTGGTGTCTGATAAAATTTAATGAAAAACGCATGAAAATCGAGTATAATATAGATATTATCTCATAAAACCGCACCGATAAACAACAGCCGCCCACAAGGGCGGCTGTTCAATTTATCTGTCAACATAATACCTGTACGAATTAATCGTAACGACCTGCGGCTTCATTTCCGACAGCCTATCCGCTCTCTTTCCAACAAGCTGAAATCCGTTTTTCTCGATAACTCTGTTGCTTGCAATATTTTCTTCAACTGCTTCGATAACAAATGTTCTGTATCCGTCCTCCGCAAGCTCTTTCATAACAACACCCAGCGCCTCGGTCATATATCCGTTGCCCCAGTATCTGCGGCAGGAGCAATATCCTATCACGGGATTTTCGTGATGATAACCGACTACATCTATCATTCCTATAAGCTCACCGTCAGCCTTATTTTCAATGCCGTAACGGTAACAATTGTCATTATCATATTCCGCCAGCCACATATCAAGAATCGCCTTAGTTTCGTTTATATCCTTATGCGCACTCCATGTGACATATTTTGCAACCTCGCTGTCACTCGCCCAATTTCTGAAAATACTCTCTGCGTCATCTTTTCGCAGTTTTCTGAGAAACAGCCTTTTTGTTTCAATCTCTCTCATATTATCCTCCTTTGCATTGTTGCAGTTGCTGCAATAAAATCCGGTAATTTATTTCCGATTAACAAAATCCCACAACCGCCTTAAAACGTTTGTGGGATTTGATTGTAATTCACTTATCAAGCAGGAACATAACCTTTTTAAGCTGTGCTGTCATTGCCGAATAATAAAGCGGAAACATAGCCTCAACACAGCCGAGGAAATAAAGGTTACGGTTATTTATCTCACCGAACTTCGGCATATATGTGTAAACATAACGTCTGAACCACTCCGATGAATATGACGGCAAAGGATTTTTCTGCTTTCTGACTTTAAAATTGCCCTCATAGCTTTCATAGATAATCTCTCCAAAATTATCCGCACCGTTCTTTATCATCAGCTCATACACCTGTTTAAGCTGTTTATCCGACAGCGGAAAATCTTCTGTCTGACGTGCGATAAACGGCAGCCTTACCGCAAGGCTGTACATAATAAGATGCTGTACCCTGCCGAACTCAGCCGTTTCGAACATTGCCTCGTTTTCGGGTGTTTTTATCCTTATTCCGAGATTTTCAAGCCGTGATGTTTCGGTAACGTCCATCAGTGCGATACGAAAGACATCTTTTATATTGATATTGTAAAAATCACTGTCGGACACAGTATAGATATACTGCATTACCGTAGTCATTGACCTTGCCGTATTAGTGATAATTCCCGCTATTATCGGCAGTGACTCATTTGAAATGCTCATTTATCCTCCTCGGGATTATTACTCGGAATATTGATAGTCTTACTGTTGCCTCTAAGAATTTCTTCAAAGGAATCACTCGGCATAGGTTTTGCAAAGTAGAAACCTTGTGCCATCTCACAGCCAAGACCGCCGAGCAGCTTTGCCTGATCATCGGTTTCAATACCCTCGCATATTGTATGCATACCAAGTGAGCCTGCCATTCTGATAACATAACCCAGTATATCGTTGGCTCTCTTGTTGCTGTTTGATTCCGCAAGGAACGCCCTGTCTATCTTCAGCACATCAGCAGGAAGATCTTTCAGCATATTGAGCGAAGAATATCCCGAGCCGAAATCATCGATTGAAATATGGAATCCGTAATCCTTGAGTTGCTTGAACACAGCCGTAAGCACATCGAGCGACCCATAAGCCGCACTCTCTGTGATCTCAATCTCAATGCTTGACGTTGAAACGCCATGAGATAAACATATATCGTTCAGCTTTTCGACAAACTGCGGATCTCTCAGATGTGCTCTTGACATATTGACCGATATAAGCAGATGCGGATAATAGCTCTCCCACTGCTTGATCTTCTGGCATACCTGATCCATAATGTAATAATCCAGCTTGATAATAAATCTGTTCTTTTCAAAGAGCGGTATGAATTTTCCGGGAGAAATGACCGTGCCGTCCTTTATCCACCTTACAAGAGCCTCCGCACCCGTAAGATTAACCTTGCCGTCAAGAGAAACCTTAGGCTGATAGAAAACGCAGAATTCATGCATATCAAGCGCTGTCTGCATCTCGTTTTCAATGCGCTTTTCCTCACGCATCTTTTCAAGCATACTCTCGCTGTAGAACGTATATGCACTGTCATCGCCGTACTTTACGGTACGCTTTGCTATATCCGCAAGGTCGCCCATACGTCTTATGGACACGCTCTTGTCGGTTATCCTGTAAATACCGAATGAAAGCACAGGCACAAACTCGGTTATTTCGTATTCGATAGCCTGTATCAGACTGCCTATACGTCTTGCAGTATCACTGTCACTGCTATAAAGCATAAGTATATAATAATTGTCCGAATTTATTCTGGAGAAGGTCTCGCCGTCCTGAAGATTTCTGTTTACCGTATCGGCAATCAGCTTAAGCACCCTGTTGCCCTCATCGTGACCGTACATATCGTTGATAGCCTTGAACTTGTCAATATCGAAGCTGACAAGCGCATATCTGCGGTATTCGTGCCTCAGCAGACTTTTTGCGTCAAGCACAAACTTATCCCATGTACCGTAACCGGTTATGCTATCAGTATAGGCTATCCTGCTGACCTCCTCGTTGGCCTTGGCGAGCCTTCGGAACGATACTCTGACTATCACTATATATGCTGTAATTACAATAATCAGTATCAGCACAAAGAATGCGTACATCAATATGTTTATCATTGTGTAATGATTCTGCTCTGCCGCTACAACATTCTCTTTGAATATCAGCAGATAGTGCAGATTGTCAAAGCCCGACATACCACTGTAATACGCTACATATTTTTCGCCCTTGCAGACGCTTTTTACAATACCGCTTCCTCCGACCTTTGCAAAGTTATCCTTGACGGCATTTCTTACACTTTCTTCCACCCCTGCGAGAATATCGGACGAGAAGAACAAATCTCCCATAGGAACATAGTCGCCAAGCGCATTTTCACCGGACATTATCACTTCACCGTCAGAATTAAGCACATATCCGTTGCTGTCATTTTCTTTACCGCTGAATGACATATCAATCAGATTGTTATAACTCCTTGTGTCGCATATTCCCGCAACCATACCCACAATACGCCTGTAATCGCCATAGATCGGTGCAGCAATTGCATTTACCATTTTTTCGTCAGGCTCGCTGTATATCGCCTTTGAAATATACACCTCGCCGTTCATAGCTCGCTTATAATATTCACGGGCGGATATGTTCTTGCTTATGTTTTTGCTTGTTATAACATCGCCGTTCTCATCGGCGATTATAAATGCGTCTATCGTTGAGCAGCTGTTCTCAAGGTCCTTTATCATCTTGATAACAAGACTCTCATCGGTAGTCTTATAATTACTTGCGCAGGCGGCAAAATTCTTTACCGTATTGACATCGTTCCTTATTGCGCTTTCCACTATGTCACATTTCTGAGAAGCCGCTCTGTCTATATAATCGTTGACCTCTCCGTCAAGTGCAGATATAGTATTTGCCATAAACACAGACGCCATTGCCACGAAGATCGCTATGCATAAAGCTGCTATCGCTGAAATTATCTCTGTTCTGTGCTTTATATTCAGCATAGTAATCTCCCTCCTTAATATCCGCAGACTTTTTGTTTTCTGACCTTCGGATATAGTTATTCAAATAAGAGTATACCACATTTCGTTTCTGAAATCAACCGTTTAAATCAATTTATATTATGTTTGTAATAAAGCTGAAATCAAAATTGTGCATTTTACACTAAGCAATTGTAACAATACAACAAATAAAACTGCCCGGTTTTTACACCGGACAGCAATTCAATCTTTACTTCACACTGTCAATAAACCTTAAAAATGCGGCTTTACCCTCGTCATTGCGTTTATAAACGCCTGCATCAAGCAACACCTGCTCAAATACTGCGCCAATCTCACGCTTAATGATATTTTCCGCATCATCGGCATTCACAGCAGGGTACTTTGCGTACAGCTCGTTCATCCACTGTGCGTGACCCGACAGCTTTTCATCGCCCGAAAGATCAGTCTTGTTTACAAGCGCATCACCGAGTGCTTTTATCTCGTTTGCCAGCCTTGCAGGAAGTACCGCAAGACCCATAACCTCGATAAGACCGATATTTTCTTTCTTTATGTGATGGAGCGAAGGATTCGGGTGGAATATGCCAAGCGGCCGTTCCTCGCTCGTTATATTGTTTCTAAGTACAAGGTCGCATTCATATTCATCGCCGTGCCGCCTTGCGATAGGAGTGACAGTATTATGCGGAACGCCGTCGGTAAATGCATATATACCTACGCTTTCATCGCTGTATGCCCTCCACGCAACAAGTATCTTGTCGCAAGCCCTTTCAAGCTCTGCCCTGTCCTTGCCGCTGAGCCTTATAACTGACATCGGCCACTTTACAATACCTGCCTTTACGCTGTCAAAGCCGCTCATAGCAAACTCATATTCTATCTGGGCATTCTCCATTGCAAACGTATAATGACCGCCCTGAAAATGCTCGTGTGAAAGAATAGACCCTCCGACTATGGGCAGATCGGCATTCGAGCCGACAAAATAGTGCGGTAACATATCCGTTATATCAAACAGCTTGCCGAAAACCTCTGCGTCAATCTTCATCGGTATATGCTCGCTGTTAAAGACTATGCAATGCTCGTTGTAATATCCGTAAGGCGAATACTGGAATCCCCATTTATCACCGTGTATCGTCATAGGTATCGGTCGCAGATTCTGTCTTGCGGGATGTGTAAGCGTACCTGCAAATCCCGTATTTTCCATACAAAGCATACAAGCCGGATAAGAAACCTTCGCAGCATTTCTTGCCGCCGCAATATCTCTCGGATCTTTTTCGGGCTTTGAGCGGTTTATCGTAATATCAAGCTGTCCGTATTCACTGTCGTACTTCCAGCGTATATCCTTTGCTATTCTTCCTTTTCTTACATAATTGGTATCCTCGCTGTAAGCATAATACCAATCGGTAGCCGCCTTCGGACTCTTTGCATACTTCTCCTTGAACTTTGCGTTCACCTCGTGAGGCATTCCTGTGAACACGCCCATTATGCGTGTGTCAAAAAGATCCCTCCACGCATTCGATTGCGGAATAATCTCCTTTTCCACAGCAAAATCCACTATCTCGTCAAGTATCTCGTCAACCGAGCCGTACTCCTTCACAGACGGTTTTTCCCATTTTTCCAGCTTCAGCATATCCATCAGATAATTTCTGACGCATATCTCATCGTCTTCCGTAATGAGCGACTTTGCCACAGCATAATCAATAAGTGCCTGAACCGCCGTTTCTATCGCAGTTTCCGCCATATTTTCTTCTCCGTTCTCCATATTCTGAATATCAGAATTTAATACAGATTAAGTATACCACAAACAGCACGGAATTTCAACAAACGTTTTATCACGCAAAAAACGGCTGACCTTCCGAACCTGTCAGCCGTTTTGATACATTACCGTAATCGTAACCTGTTGCCGCTGTTAACGCAACGCAGACAATTCCTGTCAACGATATTACAAAAGACACCTGCCGCAGCTTTTCCGCTGTGGCTGTGCCTTACTTTATATTCACCGACGTTTATTACAACCGAGTGCCTCTGTTTGTCCGCTTTTCCAAGAAATTATTTTTGTACTTATATATTTACAGCAAAATGAAAAAACGCAGATATTTCTTTGTTCAGTAATTCGAATCCGAGGTTCAGTGCGGCTTTCTGTAATGATAAAATTTTTCTGCTCATTTATAATACACAGCAAGGGTTTTGGATATTTCCTGCTTGATATATGCTTCAAACTCTTTGTCAAGAACATCGTCACTGATATCTTTTTCTTTCGCAAATTCTTCTTTTGCTTTTTGCTTATTAACGTATGAGATATAGCTATCTGCGGCTAAATCTAAATATTCTTCTTTTGTGATTCCCATTCGTTTGATATACTCGTCCATAATTTTACCGTTTGCGGCTACCTGAGGATATTCAACGGCATAATCGTCAAGGTTTGACATTTGCTTTTCTATTTCACTTTTTGCCTGCTCATGCGTAATAGAATCATATTTAGAATCAATAAAAGCGGTTTCTATCATACTGTTTATTATTGTTTCTTTATCTGTTGAGCACTTTTCTTTTATCTCCGTTATCTTGGCATTTTTTTCTTCACTTGTGAAATCGGAATTATTTATGTCCTCAGTCATAAGCTCTGCCATAATTTCATTGCTTTTCAGCCGCATTTCATAATCGGATTTCTTTATGTCAATTCCGTTTACAGATGCCATAACATCATTGTTTTGAGCACAAGAGCAAAATAATATCATGGAAAACACAGTAACAATAATCATTAAATTTAACTTTTTCATATTTTTCTCCTTTTACAATTTGCCTGTATGATTTGGTTATTCGCTTTCGCTGTCCGTATTGTTTTCTGTAAAGAAATACTTGTTGATTATTTCATTTACCGAGAAATCATCAGCCGTGCTGTTGTTACGTTCTTTTTCAATATCAATAAATCCCTGCTCGGGAGTTACTAAAAAAGCCTCTTTGTTATCACGGATGCGCAATAAGAATAAATAAGATTTACCGATTTCAATCTCAGGTCTGTTATAAACGGTTATCGTTCTGCTGCCACCGAGCGCCTTGAGCTGTTCGTCAATGTATTTATCCTTAAAACCGCCGTTAACATAAATGTCAATACTGTCTGATTCATTACCGACTGTATTTTTATATACAGCTTCCTTCTCGACCGTATAAACCGTACAGATTTCCTTGTCGCTTTCAGACGTATCACTGGTAACCTCGTCATTCGTTCTGCCGTCCCTTACCGTGAATGATATTCCCGTAACCTTGCCCGACATTACTATATCGCACGCTTTCATCAATTCATCGGCTGTGTTGTAATATATGTACTGAGCGCAGACATAAGTGTACTTAACATCGTCTTCGGACGCACTGCTGTTATATATAACGCTGTTTTCAGACGAGCCGTCAGCAAGCGATTTATTGCCGGCACTGCAACCGCCGATCAGCATTATAAGCAGAGCAATCATAATTACCGCATATTTTTTCATACTCACCCCTTACTTTCCCGTTTTCCGTTTTCTTCTGTCCGCTCTTACAAGCAGCACCGTCACGATCGCAACACCCGCGATTATTGCCGCAAAGCTGACTATAGTCATGATCTGCGAGCCCGAGCTTATTCTTATCGGAGAATTATCAACCTTTCTGCTGAAAAACGTCGGATAAACATTAGCGAATGTTTCCATACAGTCCTCACTGTCCGAAAACGACAGTTTAAAATCCTTCATATAGAATTCTATCGTTTTTGTATCGGAAACCCCGTACGCTTTTATAACCATACTTTTTGCGTCTTCCGGGATAGGTGCAGGTTTGTCATCGCCCAGATAAGCCTCGATGAAATTCTCCGCATTATATATGTAAAAAGTTGAATAATCTCCTACCGTCTTTACACCGTTTGCGTCATAAAATTCAACGTCTATACGTCCGCCGTTGTTATCAAACAGCGGCGAGCTGTTTCCTAGCGTCACCGAAAAATAAAATCCATGACTGCCGTCAGGTATTTCAAACGTCCGCACTGCCGCAACATCATAGTCTTCGTTTACATCGGACAACTTTTCCGTAACCTTTGTCTTGTCAAAATACAGCACATGGTTTCTTTCATCGTATTGCAGTGAGCCGTCCGTTGTCCAACTTGCTATATCATTCCAGTTTTCAAATAAATTATTCAATTTTCGACACCTCTATCGCATTAAACTAGTTTATACTGATCAATGGAGTATCTTCTAAAAATCTTCCCAAAGGGCTACTTTCACCCCAATAATGGAAATAGCCTTCATCTTTCAGAGAACACTTATGCCCTTTTGCAAAATAATATCTTCCATATATGCAATCGCTGCTATAAATATCTGGATAATACGATATCATAATTCTATAGTCACCACTCTCAATTTTTTTGGGATCTTTCGGTCGATTTATTCTTTTTATTGATGAAACGATGTCAGATAGAGGAATAACACTATCACTCAAGTAATCAGCAACTACTAAGGCAACATCGAAAGGATCTTCAGGTGGATTTACTCCTACGCCAATCAATGTTATAAGTGCTTTTAATACTGGATCTTTTGCAATTTTTGACATTGTAAAAAGACCTAAATTACCAAGCGTTTCCGGCATATCTGTTGCGTCGGCATTCACTCTCTCTACTACTAACCTTACTTTCTCATTTCGTATAAGACACTCGCCACAGCTTTTACGCCGTGGCTGTGCCAATCCTATATATTTTTTCGCCCGTTAATTAAACTCACTGTAATTTGAAAGCTCTGTCGAGCCGTCCGGCAAACGTGGATTTCTACTATCAACTATACCAAAAGTCTTTGAAATATACAATTCTAATTTTGAATTATAATAAGCAAATTCCAGACATTCAATATAACGGTTATCCTCTGAGCAGTAACACTTATATATATATGTGCCGACCGTTTCTGTTTTGTTTTCAGGAACAAAACCTCCATAAAAATGTTCTTTTCCAAAAATTGTTTCTACATCATCAAGAGTGCTTTTATCCGTAAGTTCATTTACTTTTTTGTTGAACTCATCTGAAAAAACATCGACTTTACCGTTAAGGATTATTTGCTGTGCTCTATCATGATAATACACAACCAAATTTACAGGAGGATAAACTTCTATGCTTTCGTTATCATTTATTGTATATAAATACCATTGAATCCCGGAACCAATATCTACATAATCATCGCCTAATACTTCCATTACATACTCTACTGTATCATCATCATTAAAAGTTTTAAGTTTCTCTATATATTCTTTTCTCTTTTTCTCATCGGGATTAAGCTCTTCTGCCTTGCTTTCTTCTGTACTCACCTCGCTTATTTCAACCGATGAAGTTGATACTGTAGTCTCTTCTGCACTTGTCGAATCTCCCGGTACTTCGGTAGACGTTCCTATATTTGCCTTACTGCTCTGACACGCTGTGAGCGTAAGTGCCGCTGTTATAATTATTGCAACCAGTTTTTTGTTTTTCATAATGTTTCTTCCTTTCTACAATGGATTTTTAACTTGCCAAAACCTTAGAAGTGCTTATTGAGTTTGTTACTATACCTATAATCAATACAATTCAACAAGGCAAATTGTCCATGCAAAATTTAAAATCATTACAACACCACATATCAGGAAGTCATCTGACATCATACGAATAGTATACCATTATATAGGAATAATGTCAATATAATTTATATTGAAAAACAAATTCTGCTTATTAATTAAATCAAAAGCAAAATACACCGACTCTGCAACAGCCGGTGCATTTTTTATATATTGAAATTTTGGCTTGACAATGCGATTTTACAGGTTTATGCATCAATTTACAAATATTGTCGCTACGTTAAGATAAGTCGCAAATGCCACCCACAGAAAATACGGTATGTTTATATCGCCTGCAATGCGATTTACTTTACCGAATCCGAGTATCATTATCCCTATCAGAACAAGCAGAAGCACTATATCCGCCGCAGCAAGCCACAATAGCTCAAAGTGCACGAATATTATGCTCCATAGGAAATTCACTATCAGCTGAACCCAGTATATCGTCAGCAATTTTCTTTTCACACTCACCGCCGCATCACTGTAATGTATCAGATGCGCCGATACCCCCATTACCGCATACAGTATCACCCACACCACCGGAAACACCCACGACGGCGGCATCAACGGCGGTTTGTTATACTTTTGGAAGAATTCATTAAAACTGCCTGCAAGCAGTCCCGATGACATTCCTATAACCTCCGCCGACAGTATATAAAGCACAAGATCAAGCCATTTATTATTACGCTTCATATTATCACCTTTCGCATTGCAAAGCCGTTTAACAACGTATTTCACAATAATTGTATGCCCTTTACGTCCGTTTATTACCACTTGCATTTTGCCCGTAAACAGTGTAAAATATACTTTGAAACAATATGAAAGGATTAATATTATGTTTGAAGGTTTTGACAGATCGGCTATAGATTTCCTGTGGGGAATACGGCTGAATAATGATAAAAACTGGTACGAAAGTCATAAAGATGAATACAGGCAAAATCTCGCAAAGCCCATGAAATCGCTCTGCGATGAGCTTTTCTGCAATTTTTACAGTGAGATAGGCTATGAAACCGTAAGCTCTGTTTCAAGGATAGTAAAGGACGCACGCTTTCCTCACGCCTACCCGTACCGTGATAACTACTGGTTTACTTTCAAGGAAACACGCAAGGACTGGTGGGTCGCACCTGCGTTCTACTTTGAACTTTCCTGCGAGGGCTGGGGCTACGGAATGGGTATGTGGAGCGCCAATGCTGGCTCAATGCAAAGGCTCAGAAATGCGATAGATTCCGACCCCGAAACGTTTTCCGGGCTTGTCCGTGCATTTGACAAGCAGAAAATTTTCACCCTTGAGGGCGACTTCTACAAGCGGAAAAAAGGCGAGGTTTCTCCCCTGCTTGACGGCTGGTACAACCGAAAATCCATAAGCTGTACTGCGAGCTTTACATACGAAAATGAAACGGTTTTCACGAATAAACTGCAACCGCTCATTCTTGAAGGCTTCCGCTCACTGTACCCGATATGCAGGTTTATCCATAACGCAATAAACGAGGAATAATGTACCCCGACATACGAAAATGCCCTGTGACGCAACCGCATCACAGGGCTCAGACTGTCGATAAACCCACGCACCGCAAAAATGCAGAAAAGTAAACCGGCGCAAACTAAAAATCAGATAAATAAAAAGAATTTCACACAGCCGTAAAAACGGCTGTGTGAAAGCATTTTTGCTTACTGTGTCAACCGCTCCTCAACGTACTTTAGTACGCCTGTCGGAGCGGTTTCCTTGTCTGCGTGTGTTTCTCAACGTCTGCAGCGTGTCGAAAAATACTTTTTCGACACGCTGTGCCCTGTGATGTACCGCATCACAGGGCATTCTTAACGGCTTCACGCCGATTTATCCGTCTGTAATCACTTTCTGTAATATGAGTTGAACACCGGTCTTAACACCTTATAAAGCGGCATACACAGCACCGACGCAACAAGACCCTTTATCAGCGTGAACGGGCAGTTGAACACGATAAGGCATTCAAGAAGGCCGTTTACATTCGGGTTTATCTCCTTGTACATATTGATGATTGCCTCGATAGGCATAATATTCTCGTATATCGGATATACAAGGAAATAGTTGGATACTATGCTGAGCAGAGCCATTACAACACTTCCGACAACACAGCCGATTACAGCGCCTTTATAAGTATTTATCTTTCTGCCTATAATGCCTGCCGGTATGACAAGGCAACAGCTAAGAATAAAGTTTGAAAGCTCTCCTACACCGCCTGTCATACTCGAAAACAGGTTGATGATATTCTTTACAAGGCATACGAAAACGCCTGCTATGGGTCCCATTGTAAGCGAAGCCATTACCGCCGGGAAATCCGAAAAATCAAACGAGATAAAGCTCGGCATCAGCGGTACCTTGATACTGAACAGCATCAGCACCGAAGAAATAGCCGCAAGGAGCGCCGTGAAAACGAGCTTTCTCACATCGAATACGATATGTGCCTTGTTTCCGCTTGGATTTGTTGTTTGTGTCTGCATAAAAATCATCCTTTCTATATCTGCTCCAAAGGTGACTTTCAGCTGTTCGCCAAAAAATAAAAGCCCCGTATTTTCGGGGCTTTACCTTATCTCAAAAGTGTCGTACCGCTTAAATAAAGGATTTGCGGTCAAGCATTTCTGATTCTTTCATCCGGACTATACCGTCGGTTTCGGAATTTCACCGAATCGGCACAAATACTTTGCGCTCGTGGACTTTACCACCGGTGGAGAATTTCACTCCGCCCTGAAACAGATTACTTTTATATTATATGCCTGTTTTAGCGTTTTGTCAAGGGGTTATTTAAAACTTGCTTCGCCGTCTTTGTTTTTGGTAACAAGGAAGCTCTGAAGATTTGCCGCCTTATCGACAAGCGACACAAAACGTATTCTTGCGTTTCTTATCTCGATTGCCTTTTCGATATTGTTCAGATATTATCTTGTTGCATTTGTGCCTTTTGCTCGGGCGGCAGTGAATTCAAATCTTTGTTTATAACCGCTTCAAGTATGCAGTGACAGTTGAGATAAAACGCTTCTTACCTATTGAAAAAAAGCGTGAAATGTATTATAATAATAAAGATTAAAGGAAATGAAGAAGTTAAGAACAGCGGTAACGAAAAACCGCACAGAGAAAGGAAAACATTTTGAATTTAGAAACACTTATTATCGCCACATTGTTTGAAAACGGCGGGGGAATGACATTAAAGCAGATAGCAAACAAGAACGAATTGCCGAAAAAATATCTTGATAAGCTGAAAAACACGGCAAAGTCAATGATACGTCAGAGGACTATATTCAAAGCCAAAAGCGACCTGTATTATATAAGCGACATACGCACCGTATTCACAGGAAAGGTTGCAACGCTGTCACGCACATTCGGCTTTGTTACAAATCTCTCAACAGGTGAGGATTGCTTTGTAAGCGGCGGAAAGCTGAAGGGTGCTGTTCCCGGCGATACGGTCATCGCCCGTGAGATAGCCGCTAAGACAGAACAAAGAAGTGCGACCGCCGAGGTGCTTGCGGTGCTTGACGTATCGGAGGAGCTGTTCGGCGGAGTTATCGTAAAAGAGGGAATGATGCTTAAAGTTCTGCCCGATTCGCTCGGCTGTCCTCCCCTCACAATTCTTAAAGTCAAGGAGCAGATAAAAGAGGGCGACAAGGTGCTTTTCTCCATAAGAAAGCGTGGCGAGCATCACTCCGAGCATATCGTTGATATAGTAAGGGTGCTTGGCTCAAGCGAATACGCAAAATCCGCCACCGAGGCTTATCTTATCCAGAACAATATACCGGTCGATTTCTCCGAGGAAGCACTCAATCAGGCAAAGCAGTATGTGAATGCGGTTATAGACGAAAAGCAGACGGCTAAAAGGCTTGACCTGCGTGACCTGCCCATATTCACCATAGACGGCGCAGATACGAAGGATATTGACGATGCGATAAGCATTGAACGGACAGAAGGCGGTTATAAGCTCGGCGTTCATATCGCCGATGTCAGCCACTATGTTACCGAAGGCTCGCCACTTGATAATGACGCTTTTGAAAGAGGCACAAGCGTTTATATTGCCGACAAGGTAATACCTATGCTCCCGAAGGAACTCAGCAACGGTATATGTTCTCTTAATCCCGGAGTGGACAGGCTCGCATTCTCCTGCCTTATGGAAATTTCGGACAAGGGTACCGTGAAGAAATACAAGTTTGCAAAAACGGTCATCCGTTCCCGTGTACAAGGCGTTTACAGCGAGGTAAACTCTATACTTGACGGCACCGCAAACGCACAGATAAAGAGAAAATACAAGGATGTCATCGACTGCATACCTGTTATGAACGAGCTTGCACAGATACTTATAAAGAAACGTAAGGACAGAGGCGCTCCCGATATAAAGTCAAGCGAAAGCAAGGTCATCTGTGACGAAAACGGCATCTGTATTGACATTAAGCCGAGAATACAGGGTGTTTCGGAGGGTATTATAGAGGAATTTATGCTGATGGCGAATAACTCAGCCGCTAAGGTAGGTATGAAAAAGGAAATACCCTTTGTTTACCGTGTGCATGAAAATCCGCCCGCAGAAAAGATAGAATCGCTGAAAACCACTCTCGAGGCACTCGGCATAAATCCGCTCGGAATAAACGAAAAGGCCGAAGCGAAAAACTTCGCCAAGCTGCTTGAAGAAACAGCAGATGATCCTAAGAATATAATCATAAACAGAATCGTACTGCGTACTATGGCTAAGGCAAAGTATTCCGAACAGCCCATCGGTCACTTCGGACTTGTAATGAAGGAATACGCACATTTCACTTCCCCGATAAGACGTTACGCCGACCTTTCTATCCACCGTATCCTGACCGACTATGTTTCAAGAAAAGGTGCGGAGAAGCTGAAAAAGAAATACGGCGAATTCTCTGTCAAAGCGGCGGCTCAGGCAACAAAGACAGAGCTTTCCGCAGTAGCGGCAGAAAGAAGCTGTGAGGACTTCTATGCGGCTGAATATATGAAAAAGCACATAGGAGAGGAATTTGACGGCATCATTTCGGGTGTTATCGGCAGCGGACTTTTCGTTGAACTTCCGAACACGGTAGAGGGCAAAATAGATGTACGCTCACTGTCGGAAAACTACTTCGAGGTAAGGAACGGCATCGCTCTTTATGACGGTGTAGCCGGCACTATGTATACTATAGGTGACAAGGTGCGTGTAAAGTGCATCAACGCAAACGTTAACTTAGGACAGATTGACTTTGAGCTTATCAAAGTTTACGAGGACGCATCAAACGGCGATAAAGCCGAATAATAAAGGAGAAATATTGAAATGTCAACAGAAAAGAAAACACAGCACAAGGACATTCGTGATGCAAAGGCATTCAAGGCGGTAGGTCAGGGTGTTGAAAAGGTCGGAAAAATCAAGTTCATAAGCGAATTCAAGGACTTCATATCCAAGGGCAACGTAATGGATATGGCAGTAGGTATGATTGTCGGTGCGGCATTCACAGCAATCGTTACCTCGCTTGTAAACAACATTCTTATGCCTGCGCTCGGTATGATTACAGGTCAGATAGACTTCTCCGATCTTAAAATCGTACTCAAGGCGGCTGTGAAAGAGGGTACGGAGATTATCGAGCCTGAGGTCGCTATCGGCTACGGTGCATTCATCAATTCCGTTATCAGCTTTTTACTCATCGCACTGTCGGTATTCATACTGATAAAGGTACTCGGCGCATTCAAGAGAAAGAAAGCGGAAGAGCCTAAAGAAGAGCCGAAGCCCGATCCTCAGATAGAGCTTCTCACCGAGATTCGTGACCTTCTTAAAGGTGAATCTGCAGTGAAAGCAGAATGCGAGGAAGAAGAAAAAGAGCCTGAAACAGTTACCGAATAAGATACATACATTTCTACGGAGGGCAAATTGAAAAAGCAGGACATAATCATTTCAGATGATGCACTCACAAAAGAGCAGAAAGAAAAGCTGGAACAGGAGTTTTTCGAACGTCAGCAGAAAGAACTGCATAAGGGCAAGTTGTTTCTGACAGCAAGCGTAATCGCACTGTATGCTAATGCGGTTATCACAGCGGCTTTGTATCCGCTGTACCTGAGAAATCTTCTGCGTTCTATATTCTTTATAACAAACCCTAAAAAGCCTGATGATTTCGCTCTGCCCGAATCGGCGATAATGTTTATCACGGTGCTGATAATCTTTATCATACTGTGCATAAATATCGGTATGGCGATAGCCACCAACATCTGTGCCGCAAAGAAAAAAGGTGCAAGACCTGCGGCGGCTGTATCGTTTATACTTGCAGAGGTTATAAATCTGCTGATAACTGTAATGCAGTTAAGCTCGACTCTGACCTACAGCGATACAGCGGCAGAAATTGCAATGTTCGTAAACATTCTGTTCTGCTGTGTGTGCGCAGCCGGCATATACATAACGATATTCAAGTCGAATATTTCGGATTATACCTATGCGGCGGTATCGGAAACGTCAGAAAAAGCCGAAAACGAATAATTTACCTAAAATCGAAATGTCTTTAAGTAAATTTAAGAAAAAGTATTGCATTTTCCGTGTGGCTGTTGTATAATCATATCAAAGGCTATTTCCGCTAGCTAACACAACTAAACCGAAAGGAAAAGTACTTAATAAATGAGCTTATTTGAAGATAACAAGAAGAGAGTGATAGACGATTACGAGCGTCTTATCAACAGAAAGAACGCCGTTGCCGACTGCTATAACGGCATATATGACAGATATGTGAATCCCGTTCTGACAGCCGATCATGCGCCTTACTTCTGGAAGTATGATATGGACCCAAAGACAAACCCTTACTTTATGGAGCGTCTTGGCATCAATGCCGTACTGAACTCGGGTGCGCTTTATATGAACGGCAAGTATTATCTTGTAGCAAGAGTTGAAGGTAACGACAGAAAGTCGTTCTTTGCCGTTGCAGAGAGCGACAAGCCTACAGAGGGCTTCCGTTTCCACGACTACCCTGTTTTACTTCCCGATACGGAAAAGGAAGAAACAAACGTATATGATATGCGTCTTACTCAGCATGAGGACGGCTGGATTTACGGTGTATTCTGCTCAGAGAGCAAGGACAAGGACAGCAACGACCTTTCCGCCGCTGTAGCTCAGGCAGGTATCGTTCGTACCAAGGACTTAAAGACATGGGAGCGTTTACCTAACTTAAAGTCAAAATCGCCCCAGCAGAGAAACGTAGTTCTTCACCCCGAATTTGTTGATGGAAAGTATGCTTTCTATACACGTCCTCAGGACGATTTCATTCAGACAGGCTCCGGCGGCGGTGTATGCTTCGGTCTGTGCGAGGATATCAACAATCCCGTCATCTGCACAGAGGAAGTTGTTATTTCGCCCAGACAGTACCACACTATCACAGAGGTCAAGAACGGTGCAGGCGCTGTTCCGATCAAGACGCCTAAGGGCTGGATACACATTGCTCACGGTGTCCGTAACACTGCGGCAGGTCTGAGATATGTAATTTATGTATTCGCTACCGATTTAAACGACCCGTCAAAGCTGATTGCGTCACCCTCAGGTCTGTTCATCGCTCCGCATAAATCAGAGCGTGTAGGCGATGTATCGAACGTATGCTTTACAAACGGTGCGGTTGTTACCGAAAACAACGATGTATATATCTACTACGCTTCTTCCGATACAAGACTTCACGTTGCGGCTACAACAATTGACAAGCTGATGGATTATACATTCAACACCCCGTCAGATCCGCTCCGCTCGGTTGACTGCGTAAAGCAGAGATGCGAGCTTATAAAAAAGAATCTTGAAATAATGAACAAGTAATCATACTGCCCCCGATGTAATATTCGGGGGCAGTTTTTTACAAAGGCACCTTATCATGCACATTGAGGCGATGATGAGAATAGCCGGTAAAATCGGGATTGAAATATGACAACACAAAAAAGCCGATGATTTCTCATCGGCTTTACTTGTGTTGTATCGTTAGTCGTAATCGTGTTAATTAAACACCGTACTTAGCTGTGCTTACCTTAACGCCGGGGCCCATTGTTGAAGAAACTGTGCAGCTCTTCAGATATGCACCCTTTGCAGCGGAGGGCTTAGCCTTAACTATAGCGTCCATCAGTGTGTTGAAGTTCTGCTCGAGCTTCTCCTTACCGAATGATGCCTTGCCTATGGGGCAGTGGATTATGTTAGACTTGTCAAGACGGTATTCAATCTTACCTGCCTTAGCTTCTGAAATTGCCTTAGCAACATCAGGAGTAACTGTACCTGCCTTGGGGTTAGGCATAAGGCCACGGGGACCGAGAACCTTACCTAAACGTCCTACAACACCCATCATATCGGGAGTTGCGATTACAACGTCGAAGTCCATCCAACCATCGTTAATCTTCTTAACTGTATCATCGTCAGCAACGAAATCAGAACCTGCATCGATAGCAGCCTGGATCTTTTCGCCCTTAGCGAAAACCAGTGTACGAACAGTCTTACCTGTACCGTTGGGCAGTACAACTGCGCCTCTTACCTGCTGATCAGCGTGACGTGAGTCAACACCGAGTCTAACGTGAAGCTCAACTGTTTCATCGAACTTAGCCTTTGCAGTCTGGCAAACTAAGTCGAGAGCTTCGCTTGAATCGTATGCTTTAGTGCTGTCGATCAGCTTTACGCTGTCAACGTATTTCTTACCTTGTTTCATTCATTATCCTCCTTGTGGTATAACGGAAATTATCCTCCCACCGTCTTAATTAGTCAACTACTTCAATACCCATTGAACGAGCTGTGCCGGCGATCATAGACATAGCAGCTTCGATAGAACCTGCGTTTAAGTCACGCATCTTGGTTTCAGCAATCTGCTGAACCTGAGCCTTAGTGATCTTGGCAACCTTGTTCTTGTTGGGAACACCTGATGCTGTTTCAATTCCGCAAGCCTTCTTGATAAGAACGGCAGCAGGCGGAGTCTTTGTAATAAATGAAAAGCTTCTGTCGGCGTAAACTGTAATAACAACAGGGATAATAAGACCTGCGTCATTCTTTGTACGCTCGTTGAATTCCTTTGTAAACGCCATAATGTTTACACCGTGCTGACCTAATGCAGGACCAACCGGGGGAGCCGGCGTTGCTTTACCGGCAGGAATTTGTAATTTTATAAATCCTGTAACCTTCTGAGCCATTTTACTCAACCTCCAAAATAACAATTAGAACTTAAATTTCTACTTTCTGGACAGCGGATATTTCTACCGTTGCCGGTGTAGGTCTTCCGAACATGGAAACCGTAACCTGTGCAGTACCGTTCTCCTCGTCGATCGAATCAACCGTTCCTTCGAAACCTTCAAGAGAACCGGATACAATCTTTATCGTATCGCCTACTGCAAATGAAATCTCTGCGACCTTTGTCGTAACGCCGAGGTTCTTTACCTCTTCGTCTGTCAGCGGTATGGGCTTTGATCCGGGGCCTACGAAACCTGTGCAGCCTCTCGTGTTACGGCAGATGTACCACGACTCATCGGTCAGTATCATCTTAACGTAAACGTAACTCGGGAAGAGCTTGCTTTCATAAGTCTTCGTCTTGCCGTCGTGTTCCTCAACCACTGTTTCGGTAGGAACCATAACTTCTTCGATTAAATGGTGCAGGTTGTTGTTTTCAACGACCTTCATAATGTTGCCGGCAACCTTGTTTTCGTAACCGGAATAGGTATGGAGAATATACCATTTTGCCTCAGACATTCTTTAGTCCCTCCTACTTGAAAATACTTAGCCTGCTGAACTCATGTTGAGCGCTAATCTTAACAGAGTAGCGAACAGAGTATCAAGGCCCCAAACACAGATACCCGATACTACCAGGGTAACCAGTACAACAACCGTGTTGTTGAATACTGTCTTCTTGCTTGGCCACACAACCTTTTTGAACTCGGATTTTAAATCCTTGAAGTACTTTACGATGGATTTCTTGGGCTTTTTGGAAAGAGCGGCCTTCTTGCTGTTCTTTTCGTTAGCCTTTTTCGCTTTCGCTGCTTCTTTAGTCAAGCTTGCATCTTTAGCCATCATAAACCTCCTTACTTAGTTTCCTTGTGTGGAGTATGCTTCTTGCAGAACCTGCAGTACTTGTTCATTTCAATTCTGTCAGGATCGTTCTTCTTGTTCTTCTTGGTGTTGTAGTTGCGCTGTTTGCACTCAGTACACGCAAGGGTAATTTTAACTCTCACTTTCGGCACCTCCTATTTTTTTGCCCTTCTGGGCTTTAGCCTCCCTCTTTGCCTCAGACTTTTTCTTCGGCAGGGTTTATTGTGAATTAAAAAAATGCACAAAAAAATAAACCCCTAATGAGGTACTATAATAATAACACATTATGATAAGTTTGTCAATAGGAGTTTATTAAATTTTTATGTTTTTTAGGGCTGACAGTGCAATTTCACTTCAACTTGAAATAAAGCACCACCTGGAATGCGGCGAGTGCCGCAAACAGCACAAGAACTATCACCTGTGCAATGCCCCACGTCTGCATTCTGAATATAACAAGCAGACAGCCTGCGGCAAGAATTGCGGCATTTATAAGAAAACGCTTGTTTCCTCCCTGCCCTGCTTTTTTAAACGGATTTTTTACCTGCTTATTCATACTTTTGACTGTATACGCTTAGCCATAAGCGTATTCTTCATCAGCATTGCTATCGTCATAGGACCTACTCCGCCGGGAACAGGTGTTATGTATGAGCATTTCGGTGCGACTTCATCGAACTTCACATCGCCGCAGAGCTTGTTGTCTGCGTTTCTGTTCATACCGACATCAATAACCACTGCGCCGTCCTTTACCATATCGGCTGTAACAAAGTCTGCTCTGCCTACTGCGCTGACTAATATATCTGCTCTGCGGCAAACCTCTGCGAGATTCTTTGTTCTTGAATGGCATACGGTTACTGTTGCGTTCTCGTGGAGTAAAAGCATAGCCATAGGCTTACCTACTATATTCGATCTGCCGATAACAACGCACTCCTTGCCCTCTACCGATACGCCCGTGCTGTGAATAAGCTCCATAACGCCTGCGGGGGTACAGGGAAGGAACGAGTAATTTCCTATCATTATCTTTCCGACATTAACGGCGTTGAATGCGTCAACGTCCTTGAGCGGTGAAATAGCCTCGATGACCTTTTCTTCGTCAAGGTGCTTCGGAAGGGGTAACTGGCAGAGTATGCCGTTTACCTTATCGTCCTTGTTCAGTGTGTCGATAAGCTCCATAAGCTCGTCCTGCGTTGTATCTTCGGGCAGTGCGTACTCGTATGACTTTATTCCGCATACCTCGCAGGCCTTTTTCTTGTTGTTTACATAAACACGGCTCGCCTGATTGTTGCCTACTATTATTACGGCAAGACCTATATCGAGCTTGTCACGCTCTATCTCGGCACGGATCTGCTCTTTAACGCTTGCAGATACTGCTTTTCCGTCAATAAGATTCATTATTCTTCCTCCGTTTTATCAGGGGTATTTTCTTCGTCGCTTTCGGATTTCTCCGTCTTTTCTTCTTTCTTTTCGGTATCAGCCGATGTTTCCTCGTTATCGGAAGCTTCGTTATCGACTATTATGCTCGGTGCTTCTTCGCCTGCCTGCTTCATAGCCTTCTTAGCCTTAGCCTTTTCTTCAAGCATCTTCTGACGGGCATAATACGCCTCGTTCTTTTCCTTGCACGCTTCGCTGTCCTTATACATTACATAGCCACGTTTCTTCGTCTTGAAAATCTTGCCGAGTATGAACAATGCAAGTCCGACTATAACGCAACCGCCGGCTACTATCTGGGATACCTTGAAAGGTCCGATGAACAGACTGTCTGTACGCAGTGCCTCTATCCAGAAGCGACCTAAGCCGTACCATATTATATACAGCAGGAAAATCTCACCGTCAAAGGTTTTCAGCTTCTTTGAGTAGAAATGAAGTGCGATAAAGCCGATAAGGCACCACAGGCTCTCGTAAAGGAAACACGGGTGAACAAGTGCAAACAGTCCGTTTCCTGCCGCATCAAGCTCTGCCTGTTTTGCAACAACCACGGGATCGTTTATAATAGTTGTACCTGTCATGCCCCACGGGAGTGAGCCTGCAGTAGGAGCGCCGTAAGCCTCCTGATTTACAAAATTGCCCCATCTGCCTATGCACTGACCTATAAGAAGTCCGAGACCGCCGACATCGAACATTGCGGGAAGGTTTACCTTATGGATAACGCAGGTAATCGCCGCCGCAATCGCCGCCGCAATAATACCGCCGTATATCGCAAGTCCTCCGTGACGCAGATCAAAGAAATTTATATCGGTATCAATGAAAATACAGTAGTAGGCTCTTGCACCGATAAAGCCGAAAATTATGGCTACAAAGGCTACGTCGAAAACGTGGTCGGGGATAAGCCCGAACTGCTTGCACTTGTGCATAGCGTAAATAAACGCAAGAATCACGCCTACCGCAATAATAACTCCGTACCAGTAGATGTCAACACCGAACAGATTGAACGCTACCCTGTTTACGATAATAGACTTATCAAACAGATTGGGAAATTCAATTCTCGGCACTTCGTTCACCGATTCGGTCAGAATGTTTAATAAACCGCTCATGTTAAAAATCCTCACTTAATTCTCATCGGCAGGCTCGATTATCGAAATTGAATTATTCTCAATGTCAAAATCATCAAGAGCCGATTTTATATCGGCAAATGTGATATTTGCCGTAATTTCTATACCGTCATAAATTCCCACATCATTTATTTCCTGGGAAATCATCGCATTTGCGACAGATTCGACATTATTGAAGCCTGCCACAAGCTCGCCGTAAGTCTTGTTACGGATAGTGATGAATTCGTCTTCGTCAAGGCCTTCTTTTCTCAGACGGAAAAGCTCCTTTTCTATCTCTGAAAGCACCTTGTCGGGATCTGTAGATTCACCGTCTGCGATTACGCTGAAAAATCCTCTGCCGCAGAATACGCCGACATTGAACGCATCGTTTAGCAATCCGTCTTCGTACATCCTGTTATAGAAGTCTGAGGTTCTGCCAAGGCAAAGCTCCATAAGGATATTATAGACGATATATTTTTCAAGCTGTTCCTTTCCCGAATATGCAGGGAATTTCCAGCCGATATTGAACAACGGGATAGCGCAGGACAGCTTCTGCACGTTTCTCTTTTCGTGAACCGTAAGCGGTTCATCGGGAACGACAACCTGAAGTCCGTGATCCTCTGACGGCTTCAGCAGCTCATCGCATATCTCAAGCGTTTTGTCAACATCAAAATTACCTGCAACGGCGATGACCATATTATTGAGGTTATAGAACGTGTTGTAGCAACGGTAAAGCAGATCCTTATCTATCTTTGCTATGCTTTCGATAGTGCCGGCAATATCAATTCTTACGGGGTTCTTTTCATACATTGCCTGCAAGCAGTTGAAAAATACTCTCCAACCGGTATCGTCCTCGTACATTCTGATTTCCTGTCCGATGATTCCCTGTTCTTTTGCAACGGTAGCGTCGGTAAAATAAGGCTCCTGCACAAAGCCGAGCAATATACGCAGATTCTCCTCGAATTTCTGTGAACAGCTAAACAGGTATGCCGTCTTATCAAAGCTGGTATATGCGTTAGCGTTTGCGCCGGTCTTTGCATACAGATCAAATGCGTCGCACTCGTCATTCTCAAACAGCTTGTGTTCAAGGTAATGAGCAATGCCTTCGGGAACTGTTACAAAATCGGGGTCCTCGTTTGTCTTGAATGTTGTATCCACCGAGCCATACTTAGTAGCAAACAGTGCATAAGCGGTCGAATAGCCCTTCATGGGATACAAAAGAATTGTAGCGCCGCTCTTATGCTTTATTCTGAGATATTCTTCCTTGATTCGTGCGTTAGTGATTTTCTCCATTATGACAGCTCCTTTTCTCAATTTTCGTTGCCTGTAAGTACATAGACGCTGTCAAGTACCATAGATTTTGCGGCGGCGATTATACGTTCCTTTGATACACCGAGGTAACGTCCGAGCTTTTCTTCGGGAGTTACTATATCGTTCTTCCTGATGCAATCAAAGTACCAGTTGCTGACATTTCCCGCACTGTCGGCTACGCTCTTGAAATCGTTCTTTATAGCCATTTCCGCAAAGTTTATATCCTCGTTTGTGAAATTGCCGTTCTTGATTTCTTCAAGCTGGTCGATAACGGCTTCTTTTGTCTTTTCGATATTCTCGTTTTCGACACCGCTGTTTACAAGCATAATGCCCTTAAGGTCGTTCCTTGCAGCCGAGCAATAGTAGCACAGCGACATTTTTTCTCTGACGTTGCGGAACAGCTTTGATGACGTTGTACCGCCGAAGATTTTCTGTAAAAGTACAAGTGCGGCATCGTCATCGGAATGCGACTTGAAGCCGAGAACGAGCTTGCTCTGATTTACCGTCAGTCTTTCGGTAACCTCCTCCGTCTGAGTTTTTACGGGGCTTAAAGCTATCGTTGTGTTCTCAATATCGTGTCTGCCGATTTTTTCAAATGCGGCGGCAAACTTCTCCGCTACTCCATCAAAGTCGCTGCAGCCTGTGCAGATAATTTCGCACGGCATTGTTTCAAGCATACGGCGATATGCTTTATATGCACTGTCGGGGGTTATCAGCTTTGCCTTTTCTACTGTGCCGTATGAGCATACGCTTGCAGGCTCGCCCTTACAGATGGTTTTCATCGCACGTTCTATTGCGTAGGAACGCTTATCGTTGATTGCCGTTTCAATGTTATCTATGACGGTTTTCTTTTCAAGCTCAACGAATTTTTCTGAGAATACACCGTTTTCCGTTACGGGCGATGTAAGGCAATCTATAAGGATATCCGTCATTATCCCGGTCATTTTTTCTCCCGAAAGAGCGTAAATATCGTCAAGATAATAAGCACCGAACGAAATTGTCTGCAGATCGTACTGTCTGCCAGCCGTTCCGCCTATGCCTGACGCATACAGCCTTGACATTTTATTGTTGAACGCTTTATATGTCGGAAGCTTTGAATTGCACTTTGTCAGCAAAACAGGGACGATTACGTTTTCTGTAGCGGTATCCTCGCTGAGCTGAGTAGAGAAAGCCACCGATATAAGATTCTTCTTATAGCGTTTATCGGTAATACTGCTGAAGTATACACCGTCGGCTATTTTCCTGCGGTTTATTATATTGTTCATCTGTTCATTCCTTTCTCGGTTTTAAGGCAACACCGCATAATTATTGTCGTGCGATGCGCAGTCAGATTTTTCGTCAGATTGTATAAATTGAGTGCGGGCAGGCTGACGCCTGTCAAGCGAAATTTGTGCGAGATGACGGAAAATACGCAAGCAAGCGTGCGGCAAAGGCGATAGCCGTTAATTGTGCGGTGTTGCCTTAAACACTGTTTTATAGTATACCATATTTTAAACTCAAATTCCACACTTTTCACAAAATATTCATACGGCGGGTCGCCGCTGACTGTTCCGCCTACAATAACGATACTTCTTTGCTACGGTTTGCAAAACGGCGGGATTGAACGTTAGCTGGGATTCACTGTATTTTTACCAAGCCGATGCGGCGCTCCAGATTCCGCCTACGCCGATGCGGCGCTCAGATTCCGCCTACGATAACTATACTTCTTTGCTACGGTTAGCGAAACGGCGGGATTGGACGTTAGTAGAAATTCACGTATTTTCATAAAGTCGATGCGGCGCTCCAAATTCCGCCTACGATAACGATACTTCTTTGCTGCGGTTAGCAAAACGGCGGGATTGAATGTTAGTCGGGATTCACTGCATTTTTATCAGCCGATGCGGCGCTCCAGATTCCGCCTACGATAACTATACTTTTTTGATGCGGTTAGCGAAACGGCGGGATTGGACGTTAAATATAACTGAACCCGTTATCAGCTATATATCTCATATTTGACGATAACACAGTAATATTTCCGCAATATGAATAAAAAGACAAAAAAATTGAGCGTGACAAACTCACGCTCTCAAATCAAATAATGTATAATGTGTAGAACAAAAGAAAGGAGACAACTAAAAAACTAAAACCTCGTAAGCACTTAATCATGTGTCTTACGATGGCTTTATTATATCGCAAATTTACCAATTTGTCAATCGTCCACAAGCTGTTTTTTGTGTAGAAACGCAAAAATTGTGAGAAATTTATAAGATGTTTGCTTTGATTTGTGCATATTGTACAACATTTTAGCTATTTTCAACAGTTAAGCGACATTTTACTGCAATAATTTTACTGTAAATTAAAACATAGCTTAGTAAACGTTTACTCAAAATATAAAGAGGAAATCCCGAAATAGCGATTTCGGTCTTTTGCCGTCAAATATCATTTCGAAACGCACATTTCTTTGAACAGCGCTTTTATTTTTTCAAGTTTTTCCGGATCCATAGATTTCGGGGAAACGTACGTCCTCAGAAATTCGAGAAGCTCTTTTTCGCTGGAGCAGACATTGTCGCTGTCGCTGAGATCGAGATAAAGATGAACGGTCGGAGCGGAAAAATAAAGCACCGTATCGACCCACTGATCAAGGTCGTTTGCACGGAGTATGGATTTAATGATGTCACGCTGACGGCGCATCTGACGTATCGGACTTGTCATAACGGTTTCGGTGGTTTTGCCGTCACGGTAGATTTTTCTCTGCGTCCACGTTTCGTCCTTGTGATTACCGTAAATATAACCGGAATGGTTTTTTACTTCTATTATAATAATGTACCTGTCGCACATTACAAGTAAATCTATCTCGCTTCTGTTTTTCTTGTACCGCACAGGTACGTTTGCAAATACGGTATACTCGCTTCCGAGCTTCTTCACGGTTTTCATAAGCGATTTTTCGCCCTTAAAACCGGAAAGCAGTACGTTATAGCGTTTTGTTATAGTGAAATTCAGTGCCGCCGCTATAGCCATTATAACTATGAACGTATAGCCCAGTACAACATTTGAATACAGTGAAAAGCCTATATAGATCACCAGAAGTACGACCGGCAGCACGCCGAGTATTATCTGAAGAATAAACAAAACCGTAATTTTTTTGAAATTGTCGTAGCCGTGCTTATAAATATCGGGCAAAAGACCACCTCCTTGAAACTGCTTATATTATACAGGACTTTTACCTTCAAGTCAATAAATTATCGTTTACTACTTGAAAAAAATCGGAATTAGTGTTATACTGTACTGGATTATGACAGCGGTTACCGCTTAAAGAAAGGTTGACACTTAAATGAAACTTGGAATGGTCGGTCTGCCGAACGTAGGCAAAAGTACCTTATTCAATGCACTTACAAACGCAGGAGCAGAATCTGCAAACTACCCTTTCTGCACTATTGAGCCGAATGTGGGAATAGTATCCGTTCCCGATGAACGTCTTGACGCACTCGCTAAGATGTACAACCCCGAAAAATTCACACCCGCAACTCTCGAATTCGTTGACATTGCAGGTCTTGTGAAGGGCGCATCCAAGGGCGAAGGACTCGGCAACAAGTTCTTGTCGAACATCCGTGAGGTTGACGCTATCGTTCACGTTGTACGTTGCTTCGAAGATGACAATATCATTCACGTTGACGGCAAAATAGGTGCCGCAAGAGATATAGAAACAATTAACCTTGAGCTTATCTTCTCGGATATTGAAATAATCCAGCGCAGAATTGACAGAGAAAAGAAGCAGATGAAGGGCGACAAGAGCCTTGCTTCCGAGGTTGAATTCCTCGAAAAGCTGCTCGCTCACCTCGAAGAAGGTAAATCTGCAAGATCGTATCCTTATACCGAATCCGAACTTGAAATGGTAAAAGCTTCTCCACTGCTGTCGAACAAGCCTGTAATATATGCCGCAAATCTCTCAGAATCAGATTTCACAGGCGATATTGAAAAGAACGAGCAGTACAGAGCAGTTTGCGAGATAGCAAAGGCTGAAAACAGCGTTGTACTTCCTATCTGTGCACAGATTGAAGCTGAGATTGCAGATATGTCGGCCGAGGATAAGGAAATGTTCCTGTCCGAACTCGGTCTTAAGGAGTCCGGTCTTAACCGTATAATAAAGCAGGGCTACAGCCTGCTTGGTCTTATATCTTATCTTACCGCAGGCGTTCAGGAGGTCCGTGCATGGACTATAACAAACGGCACTAAAGCTCCTCAGGCGGCAGGAAAGATTCACACCGACTTTGAAAAGGGATTTATCAGAGCGGAAATCGTTTCGTTTGACGATCTTATGGCTTGCGGCAGTATGGCGGCGGCAAAGGAAAAGGGTCTTGTCCGTCTTGAAGGCAAGGACTATGTTATGCGTGACGGCGACGTTGTACTGTTCAGATTCAACGTATAATAAGTTAAATCGAAGCATAAATCTGCTGTGCTTCGGCTCAGTTTATAAAAATCGGAAGAAAACGCTTGACAAAGCGGTTTCTTTTTGATATAATAATATCGCCGCATGTGCAGGGTATTTAAGAAAACGGCTCAACCGAGCGGTTTCACCTCAAGCAGCGAGAATTTTACAAGATGCCTAAGGGCAAGAAAGGTTTGAAAAAATGTACGCAATAATTGAAACAGGCGGAAAGCAGTATCAGGTTAAAGAAGGCGATGAGATCTTCGTTGAAAAGCTCGACGTTGAAGGCGAGTTCACAATTGACAAGGTTATCATGGTTGGTAAGGACGACGGTGCAGTAGTTGGCGCTCCTTATGTTGACGGTGCAAGCGTAAAGGCTTCTCTCATCAAGAACGGTAAGGCTAAGAAGGTTACAGTATTTACTTACAAGCCTAAGAAGAGCAGCAAGCGCAAGATGGGTCACAGACAGCCCTACAGCAAGATCAAGATCGAAGCTATCAACGCTTAAGTCTTATGATTAAGGCTGTATTCGCCGTAAAGGGTGAAAAATTTATCGGATTTACCGTAAAAGGTCATTCGGGTTATGCCGAGAGCGGAAACGATATAATCTGTGCAGGCGTATCAAGTGCGCTTATGCTGACGGTAAATACGATTACGGATTTTTTCAGTGTGGCCGCAGATATGGACATTCGTCCGGATAATGAAGGCTACGCAAAGTTCAGGCTTAAGGCTCCTTATGTAGACGATGCCTGCACAATGATAAAATCCTTTTACACGCATCTTACAATTCTTGAAGAAGAATACGGGCATATAGATGTCCGCACCGAACAGTGTTGATTACACACGATGAAAGGAAAACAGATATGATTAAAATCAGCTTACAGCACTTTGCTCATAAAAAAGGTATGGGTTCTACAAAGAACGGTCGTGACAGCGAATCCAAGAGACTCGGTGTTAAGCGTGCAGACGGTCAGTACGTTCTCGCAGGCAACATTCTCGTTCGTCAGAGAGGCACACACATTCACGCAGGTAACAACGTAGGTCGTGGTTCTGACGATACATTATTCGCTCTTACAAGCGGCAAGGTAAAGTTTGAACGCCTCGGCAAAGATCGCAAGCAGGTTAGCGTTTACGCTGACTAATCTCAAATCAATCAAGGCGGGTATATTTCCCGCCTTTTTTGTGTATTAAACGGATTTGCATTTTCTGTGCGATTCGGTGCAGAATATATGCAGATAAGACTACCCTGTCGGCAAAAGTGAGGTAAAAATGTTTGTTGATATTGTAAAGATTTATATAAAAGCCGGCAACGGCGGCAACGGTGCCGTATCGTTTCACAGAGAAAAATATGTGAATGCGGGCGGTCCGGACGGCGGCGACGGAGGTAAAGGCTCAGATATAGTTTTTGTAGCCGATGATAACCTGTCAACGCTTATCGACTTCAGATACAAGAAAAAATATATAGCGCCAAACGGCGAAAACGGCGGTGCAAGACGCTGTACAGGTAAAAGTGCGGAGCCTACCGTTATCCGTGTACCGAGAGGTACGCTTGTAAAGGACAGCGACACAGGAAGAATACTTGCGGATATTTCCGACAATGAGCCTGTTGTAGTTGCAAAGGGCGGCAGAGGCGGCAAGGGCAATATGAACTTTGCTACTCCCACACGTCAGATACCCAGATTTGCAAAGCCCGGTTATCCCGGCGAAGAATTCAACGTAACGCTTGAATTAAAGCTGCTTGCGGATGTGGGACTTGTCGGTTTCCCGAATGTCGGCAAATCGACATTCATAAGCGTTGTAAGCGCCGCAAAGCCGAAGATTGCAAACTACCACTTTACTACTATAACACCCGTGCTTGGGGTTGTTACAGTCGGTGAAAAGTCATTCGTAATGGCTGATATTCCCGGACTTATCGAAGGTGCAAGCGAGGGAATCGGTCTTGGACATTCGTTCTTAAGACACGTTGAAAGATGCAGACTTATAGTTCACGTTGTAGACGTTTCGGGCATTGAGGGCAGAGATCCCGAAGATGACTTTGAGAAGATAAACTACGAGCTTAAGAATTTCTCGGAAGAGATTTCCGAGCGGCCTCAGATAGTAGTTATGAACAAGTGCGACCTTGCAAGCGAGGAGCAGATAGCAAAATTCAGAAAGTACATTGAGGACAAGGGTCTTCCCTGCTTTGAGTGCAGTGCGGCAACCACTAAGGGCACTGCACAGGTTATCGAGTATATTGCAGGCGAGCTTGACAAGCTGCCGCCGCCGATAAGATTCGAGGCGCAACCGCTTACAGCAAGAGAGCTTGACGAGCAGGAGCTTAAAAAGAAAGAGTTTACCATTACAAAGCAGGACGGCATATATATTGTCGATGCGCCGTTTATGGTTCCTGTGCTTTCGATGGTGAATATGGAGGACTACGAAAGCCTTCAGTATTTCCAGAGAGTTCTGCGTTTCAGCGGAATTATTGATAAACTTGAGGAAATGGGAGTGCAGGAAGACGATACCGTTTCTATCTACGACTTTGAATTCAGGTATCTGAGATGATGTATGAAATTATGACACCTGCCGAGGCGAAAGCTCTCGGAGGGCTTACACTTGCGTTCTTCGGTGACAGCGTCTACGAGGTATATGTCCGTGAGCAGATAGTAAAGCTCGGCACAATGCCTGTTGACAAGCTCCACAAAAAAGCTGTGCAATATGTAAATGCAGGATTTCAGTCCTATGCATATGATATAATTGCCGAACTGCTTACCGAAGAAGAAACAGAGATATTCAAGCGTGGCAGAAACGCCACAGGAAACAACGTTCCACGCTCATCCAATCCTAAGGATTACCGCAGAGCAACAGGAATGGAGGCTCTTTTCGGATATTTGTACCTTACGGGACAGAATGACAGAATCAAAGAGCTTTTTGAAAAGATATATACAAGCGAGCGTACATAACTCACGAGAGAAGGATTACAATGAAGGTAACAACAAAACGCACGCTGATTGATATAGCGGTCATTATTATTTCGGGCTTTATATTTTCATGCGGTCTTAAGACTTTTACCGCTCCAAACGATATAGCACCGGGCGGCGCATCGGGAATATGCGTTGCCGTGGCTCATCTCACGGGGCTGAGCGAGGGTGTTCTGTACTTCATTGTAAACGTTCCGCTTATTGTTATAGGCTTTATATTTCTTGGCAGAAGGCTGATGTTCAAAACGCTGCTTTCGATTATAACCATTACTGTTGCGACAGACTATGTGTTTGCTTATCTTTCTCACTATGAGGGCGATGAAATGCTTGCCGCCATATTCGGCGGACTGCTTATCGGTGCAGGACTCGGTCTTTGCTACTCCCGTGAGGGTACGGGCGGCGGCACGGATATTCTGAATCGGCTGATATATAAGCGTTTTCCGCATATCAGCATAGGGGCTATAACATTTGCCACGGATTTTGCGGTTATTGTATTTGCAACCTGTGTTTTCGGAAAGATTGAATCTGCGCTGTATGCCATCATTGCAATCTTTGTTTCTTCTAAAATGATAGATATTATCGTATACGGAAGCTACGAGGGCAAGATGCTGCTTATATTCAGCGACAAATCCGAAGAGATTGCTCAGAAGATAATGACCGCCGGCAAAGGCGTTACATTCCTCAGCGGAAAAGGCGCATACAGCGGCGATGAAAAACAGGTAATATGCTGTGCGGTAAGAAAGAACGACTATGTTAAAGTCAAACGTTATGTAAAAGAAGTCGATGAATCGGCTTTTATGATAATCACAAGTGCCAAAGAGGTACTCGGAAAAGGTTTCAAAGAGATCAATTGATATAACAGAAAGGAAAAAGTGATATGTCAGGACACTCAAAATGGAGCACCATCAAGAGAAAAAAAGGCGAAAAGGACGGCGCAAGAGCTAAGGTATTTACCAAGATCAGCCGTGAGATAATCGTTGCCATCAAGGAAGGCGGCGGAGATCCCAACAACAACGCCAAGCTCGCTACACTTATACAGAAGGCAAAGTCAAACAATATCCCCAACGATAATATCGACAGACTTATAAAGAAGGCTGTAGGCGGCGGAGAAAAGAACGATTACGAAAACTGCGTATACGAGGGCTACGGTCCTAACGGTGTTGCCGTTATCGTTGATTGCCTTACCGACAACAGAAACAGAACAGCAGGCGAAATCCGTCACTACTTTGACAAGTTCGGCGGCAATATGGGTACAAGCGGCTGTGTATCGTTCATGTTCAACTTAAAGGGCATTATCGTTCTTGATAACGAAGAAGGCACCATTGACGAAGATAAGGCTATGGAAGACATTCTTGAAGCGGGCGGAGATGACTTCAGCTTTGAGGACGGCTGTGTTGAGATTACAACCGATCCCAAGGAAGTTGAAAATGTTGCAAATGCGCTGAGAGATATGGGTTATACCGTAGTTTCCGCAGAAGCAGAGCAGGTTCCCTCTACATATACCACTCTTACTGATGAGGATCAGATAAAGAAGATGGGTCTTCTGCTAGAAACTCTCGAAGACAACGATGACGTACAGAACGTATGGCATAACTGGGATATGGACTGATAAGCTGTCCTGTCTAAACGGATATAAAACACACCGTATGGATTTTCGCTTCCATACGGTGTTTCTTTTTACATTTTTACTATCAATAAAGCGGCATGAACACTCTCATTGCGTTCTCTCCCCTGTTGCCCCATGTATAATAAGGAACGGCTACGGCAAGAGTATCGGTCGTTTTAGGTTCATCAAAGCTGTAGGGCTTATTGTTGTCTTCAAACCTTACCGCCTCAACTTTCAGCCTTGTAATTCCGTCAGGATTATCCGTGTCCGGCTCGCATACCGTGATTTTACCGCCACGTTTAAGTGCTAAAGACAGCACATTGCCGTTATCCGCATCTTCAAAGCAATATACAAGCGGGCCTCTTCTTATTGCCGCCATACCGCTTACAGCAGGTATCTTTACGGAAGGATATACAAAGTGAGGAGTATCCGAAAGCGTAAGCTGTACCTCGTCCCCGTCCTTCACTGCAAGTATAACATAGCCGTTGATTTGCTTTATATCAAGTTTTTCGCCGTTCTGAACAAGGGTGAAGGTATCACTCCAGCCGGGTATTCTTACAGCCAGCCTGCCTCCCTTTACAACCGAATAATTTACGGTCATATCATACGGATAATCTGTGCGGCAAATAAGCTCCATACCGTTTTCGAACTTAACCTCGCCGTCTGCATACAGATGGCAGAAACTCATATCACTGTTTTCTCCGTAAGCATAACAACCGAATGAGGTTATAAGCCTTGCTACGTTTGGAGGACAGCAGGCGCAGGCGTACCACTTTGGTCTTACCGGCAGGTCGTGACGATGAGTGGGCGATACTCCGGATATTCCAGGTACAACTTCAAGAGGATTTACATAGAAAAAGCGCTTTCCGTCAAGCTGCATTCCACCGAGAACAGTGTTATAGAATGCTGTTTCCATTACATCGGCATATTCGCCTATCAGCTCATTTTTAAGCATTGCGTTCGCAAAGAACATAAGGCCGATAGAAGCACAGGTTTCTGCATAGGCGGTATCGGGCGGAAGGTCATAGTCAACGCTGAACGCTTCTCCAATGACGGTAGAGCCTATACCGCCTGTAACGTACATTCTTCTGCGTGTGATGCTTTCCCACAGCCTTTTGCAAGCGTCATACAGGGCGTTATCGCCGCATTTTGCGGAAAGCTGTGCCATACCGGTATAAAGATATACCGCTCTTACTGCGTGACCCGTAGCGTCGCTCTGTGCTCTTACAGGCTTGCCGCTCTGCTGATAGTCGTGCGCCATAGGATTGTTTCCCCACACTGACCAGTCACGCTTTGCCGCTTCCTTTTCATAGAAGTGAGGGTCTTCTCCACGCTTATTTATAAAATGCTCGGCTAACAGAAGCCACTTCTTGTTGCCTGTTGTGCGATACATTTTCATAAGAGCAAGCTCGATCTCAGGGTGACCGGGTACGCCCTCGTTATGTTCGGTGATAAAATGCTTATAAATATGCTCCGCATTCTTCTCCATAACGTCAAGCAGCTTTTTCTTGCCGGTTGCTTCATAATAGGCACAGGCGGCCTCCATCATATGACCCGAGCAGTAAAGCTCGTGACCTTCCAGCAGGTTCTGCCAGCGCTTATCCCTGTCCTTTATCGTGAAATATGTATCAAGATAACCGTCCTCGTCCTGTGCGGCGGCGATTTTGTCAATCAGTTCATCTACGGTAGCCGAAAGCTGTTCATCGTGATAGAGTGCGAGCGAATATGCCGCCGCTTCTATCCATTTTGCTGCATCGCTGTCCTGGAACACCATACCGTAAAAGCCGTCACCGACATCTTCCCCGTGAAGCGCCTTTGCGGCATTTTCAAAGTTCTTCACAACGTGGCTCTTTTCCGTGTCGGGTGCTTCATCGCATAATACACTGTACTGGTAAGGAATTACCGTATCCCTTATCAGCTTCTGATATTTTCCGATAAAACCGTCCGACTTATAGGCTGTGACCTTTATATTCTCCTGTGTTATCATAACAATTCTCCATTCTCCGAGCTTGCGCTTGACTTACTCTCTGATATGTATTATAATCTTATCAGCAAGCTATTAAAATAGATAAAACGGATAAAAATATGGAGAATATTCATGAACGAGATAATTATTGCTAATAATTCTCTGCCACAGCTGTGCGGATGCGGTCTGTTTGCCGCCTCAGATAGCTTTATTCACACAGACAGAGTGCCGGATTTCTGCGTACTGATATATGTAATTGACGGGTGTATCTACGTTACCGAAGGTGATACGGACTATGAGGTAAACGCCGGCAAACTGCTGATACTCAAAAACGGCGTACACCACTTCGGCAAGAAAAAAATACAGAAAGGTACAAAATGGATATTTGTGCATTTCAGAATAAGCGCAGATTGTAACGCTTCGCCGTTTTATCCGGACGCTTCTCCGCTCGGTGCTTATGACGCTACAGCCGAAAGCATTCTTACCCTGCCGAAATTTCTTGACAGTGTTTCTGCCCGCTTTGAAAAGGAACTGAAAACATTTATCGAATATGCTCAATCTGACGATGCGTACAAGAAATGGTTTATCAATCAGCGGTTGTTTCTGCTGTTATCCTCGCTTGCCGTAAGCACACAGGGATTTTCAAACAATCTTACGCTGAGCGACAGGATATGCCGTTGTCTGTCGGACAATATCGGTGTGCCTTTCAGCTCTGAAAATATCGAAAAGCAGTTCTATCTGAGTTATAAGTATATGGCGCATCTGTTCAAGAAAGAAAAGGGCGTGACGATGCAGCAGTATCATAACTCGGTGAGAATGGACGAGGCTTGCAGACTGCTCTGCTCCACGCTAATGAGCATAGGTGAAATAGCGGATAAGCTGGGGTTTTCGGACGTGCTTTATTTCAGCAGATGCTTCCGCAACTACACCGGCAAAAGTCCGAGCACTTACAGAAAAGACAGCGCAAGATATTTTTAATAACGCAAAAGCCTGAGAGGAAAATTCCTCTCAGGCTTCAGACTGTCGATAAACCTCTTGATTATATAAAAATGGGGTCGCAGGGGCGTAGCCCCCGACAGGGTCTAGGGGCGGTAGCCCCAGTAATATAGCCCCTTTCCCGGGGAAAGGGGTTGGGGGATAGGGATTGAGAACAAGCACTTTTTTTTGAAAAAACATACTTTTTCTACAAAATGAAGCCTGAGAGAAAAATTCCTCTCAGGCTTTAATTATGCTTATGTATCCTTGTAATTACTCTCCGACATTACAGCTCATTATTCCGAGTGCAAAAGGCAGATATGCCGCTCTGTGTATCTCTTTTTGCTTGAAGCCGTTCTTCTCGTACCAGTTACGCACGCTTACACTCTGATGTATCGCACCGGCATTAAGTACCGTACCGCCCATAGAGAATACCTCGTTTTTGGCAAATTCAAGGCACTTTGCTCCGACACCGCCATATCGCTTGTCGGGAAGCACCGAGAACAAGTGCAGTTCATAAACGCTGTCGTCTTTATTCTCAATGGCAAAGCAGGCTATCAGCTCATCATCCTCAAATGCTCCGTAGAAAACATAACCCCACTCCGCTGACATCTGTAAACGGTCAAGCGTAATAAAGGCGGCGTGCTGTGGGCAATTCATTTCTGTGATGCCGAATGCGACAGCCTCCGTTTCATAGCTTTTGCGAATGACATCAACGCACTGCGAAAGCTCCTCGTTTGCCATTTTTCTGATAGTCATACTGTTCACCCTTTCAATTTTCTGTATCAGCATTATAAAGAACAAATATTAACCTTATTTTAACAAAAATCACATCAGAAAAACGATAATTGTTCATTCTTTTCGGGAAACTCATAAAGATACGAAAACACCTTAGCAGGTTCATACATAACGCCGTGCTTTTCGCACTCATTACAGAATATGCTCATAAGTCTGCCGTTGTTAACGCTGTTGCAGATATACTCATTGCCGTACTGCGATATATACCGCTGTTTCATACCGGGGAAATGCCTGTCAAGCGCAGAGTAGAAATATTCCCTGTCGCCGTCACGCAAAGTAGTGCCTATCCCCATACAGATTATGCCCTTCACCCCTGCGTCAAAGCAGTATGACAGGATGCCTCTGAGATTTTCCTCCGTATCATTGATAAACGGCAGAACGGGAGTGAACCATACGACAGTTGGTATACCGTTTTTCTGCATAGCTTCAAGCACTTCATACCGCCGTTTTGTCGTGCATACATTCGGCTCTAAAATTCGGCATAAATCCTCATCGTATGTTGTCAGCGTCATCTGTACAACTGCCTTTGCCTTGCTGTTAATACTGCAAAGCAGATCGGCATCACGCAAAATCATATCCGACTTTGTAAGCACAGTAACACCAAAGCCGTGCCTGTCGATGACCTCAAGACAACGCCTTGTAAGCCTTAGCTTTTCCTCACAATGCATATACGGATCGCTCATCGCACCTGTGCCAATCATACACAGCCTGCGCTTTGAAGCAAGTGCTTTTTCAAGAAGCTCCGGAGCGTTCCGCTTTACTTCAACATCTTCAAAATCATGCCGCATATTATAGCTGTCAGAACGTGAATCGCAATAAATACAGCCGTGAGTACAGCCCCGATAGATATTCATTCCGTTTTTGGCCGATAGTATTGATTTTGCGTCTACAAAGTGCATAGCAAACTCCTTAATAGCATAATACCGCACAGCAGAAACTGTGCGGTACGCTGTTATGTCTTTATACCTGCAAACTGGGTATTATACAGTCTTGCATAAGCGCCGTTCTCGCTGAGCAGCTTTTCGTGGTTACCTGCCTCAACTACCTTGCCGCCGTCTATTACAACAATCTTATCTGCGTCACGGATAGTAGACAGTCTGTGCGCTATGATAAGGCTTGTCCTGCCCTTCATAAGTGCAAGCATAGCCTCCTGTATATGTACTTCCGTGCGGGTATCGATGCTCGATGTCGCCTCGTCAAGAATAAGTATCTTCGGGTCTGCAAGCACCGCTCTTGCGATAGCAATAAGCTGTCGCTGTCCCTGACTTAAATTGCCGCCGCCTTCGGTCAGCATTGTATCATATCCGTCAGCCATCTTTTCCGCAAAGTCGGCTACCTTTGCTGTCTTTGCCGCCGCAATTACCTCTTCATCTGTAGCGTCAAGCCTGCCGTAACGGATATTCTGCATTATCGTATCGTTGAAAATAACCGTATCCTGAAGTACGATACCTATAGAGCCACGCAGTTTCTTTTTCGGAATATCATATATGCTTTCACCATCAAGTGTGATGCTTCCGCCGTCTATATCATAAAACCTTGTGAGCAGATTTACGACAGTGGTTTTGCCCGAGCCGGTAGCGCCGACAATAGCCAGCTTCTGACCGCTCTTTATCCACAGGTCGAAGTCGTGCAGTACCTTTTCGCCGGGCACATAAGAGAAGTCGATATTCTTGAACATAAGGTCGCCCTTAACGTTATCTATCGAGAAATCCTTATCCGTGCCTTCGTCGCTTTCAGGCTCTGTATCCATTATCTCAAATACACGCTCCGCACCTGCAATAGCCGTCTGTATCGAAGAATACTGCTGTGCTATCTCGTTTATGGGGCGGGTGAAGTTCTTTGTATACTGCAAGAACGCCTGAATCGTGCCGACCGTCATAACGCCTTTCAGTGCAAGGGGATTGAAGTCGATTATAAGGAAATATGCGCCGAAGCCCGCAACAAGCAAAAAGCTGATATTCGATATGACATTCATACACGGTCCCATTATGCCGCCGCATATCTGCGCCTTTATCGCCGCCTTCTGAAGCTCGTCGCTGATTTCACCGAATTCCTCGCAGGCTTTCTTTTCCTTTGAATATGCCGCTACCGTTCTGTAACCGGATACCATTTCTTCTATATGTCCGTTCAGTCTGCCTAAAAGCGTCTGCTGTAACGGGAAGTATTTTCTCATAAACTTTGTGAGATTCTTTGTAACAACAAGCGTCAGAACGACAGATGTAAGGCTGACAAGCGTCAGCATAGGCGAATAATAAAGCATAAACACAAGACAGCCGACAAGCGTCAGAACGCCTGAAAACAGCGAGGCTATCGACTGAGAAACGGTGTTTGAGATATTCTCTACATCGTTTGTCATACGGCTCATAATATCGCCGTGCTGATGAGTATCGGTATACTTTATCGGCAGATATGAAATCTTGTCAAACAGATCTTTACGCATTGCCTTGACGGTCGTCTGCGACAGCTTTGCCGCAAATATACCCTGAAAATATGTGAGCAGTGAATTTACAAGATACACACATCCGAGTGCTATAAGGCAGTATAGCATACCGCTTATATCTACGTTTAATCTCTGGTTTGAAACGGTTATCTTATCAATAGCAAGACCCTGAAGATAGGGGGCGACAAGGTTCAGCACAGTGATTATCAGCATAACGGATAAAAGCAGTATCATAAGGTATCTGTTCTTTCCGATATAGCCGACAAGCCTTTTCAGCGTGCCTTTTGTGTTCTTTGGCTTTTCAGCCATAAGCATTCTTTCGTGGGGCGGAGGGCCTCCTCTGCCCATCATTCTCATAGGAGGACGTTCATTAGCCATTTACCGCTTCCTCCTCTCCCTGCTTCATCTGCGAATAGTAAATATCCCTGTAGACGCTGCTTGATTCCATAAGCTCTTTATGAGTGCCGAAAGCACATATCGAGCCGTTTTCAAGCACCGCTATCTTATCCGCTCTCATAACGCTCGCTATTCTCTGAGCTATCATTATAACGGTAACACCGCTTAAGTTTTCACGCAGAGCCTTGTGCAGCTTTGCCTCTGTGCTAAGATCGAGCGCCGAGGTGCTGTCGTCAAATATCAGTATCTCGGGCTTTTTGATTATGGCTCTTGCTATCGCCATACGCTGTTTCTGACCGCCCGACAGCGACGCACCCTTTTCGCTTATCATAGTATCATATCCGTCATTGAAGCCGTCTATGAATTCCTCTGCCTGTGCTATTTTGGCGGCTGTCTTTACTTCTTCGTCCGTAGCCGTTTCACAGCCCCAGCGGATATTTTCCGCAACAGTTCCCGAAAAAAGCTCGCTTTTCTGCAGTACTACGCCTATTTTGCTTCTCAACGTGTCAACATCGTAATCCTTAACGTTTACGCCGTCAACAAGCACATCACCATTAGTCGCATCGTAAAATCTCGGAACGAGGTTTACAAGAGAGGTCTTACCACAGCCCGTAGAGCCGAGTATAGCTATCATCTGACCCTTACCGACTTTTAAATCAATGCCGGAAAGCACGGGCTTACCGGATGAACCGGGATACGAAAAGCCGACGTTTCTGAATTCAACGGTACCGCTGTTGTCGCTGTCGGCACTTTTATTTCCGTCGCTGATAACGGGGTTTGTTGAAAGCACTTCGTTTACACGCTTCATTGATGCGGCAGAACGTGAAACCTGCTGAAACATCATACCTACCATCATAACCGACATAAGTATCTGAGTTATATAGGTTACTGCGGCCATTACTTCTCCAACCTGCATTGCCTTTGCTTCAACCTGAAAACCGCCTATCATAATAATAGCGATGACAGAAGCGTTCATTATTATCATCAGTATCGGATTCAGTGTAGCAAGTAATTTCTGCACCTTGAGGTTGGTCGTCATAAGATCTGTGTTTGCGTTGTCGAACCTGTTTATCTCATATTCTTCACGGGTGAAAGCCTTTACTACTCTCGCTCCCGAAACGTTTTCCTGTACCACGCTGTTCACCTTGTCAAGTCTTGACTGAACGATACTGAAAAGCGGCGAGGCTTTCTTCATAATTATTGCCACGGCAATAAGCTGAACAGGCAGTGAGATTACCAGCACAATGCCGAAATTTACGTTAAGAGTGAGAATTACCGCAATGCCGCCTATAAACTGCATTCCCGTCCTTACAAACATTCTCAGCGACATAGCTACAAACTCCTGTATCGCCGTTATATCGTTTGTAAGTCTTGTGACGAGCGAGCCTGTCGTGAACTTGTCCGTCTGCTGAAAAGACATATGCATTACCTTTGCAAAAGCGTCTTTTCTTAAATCATTGCCCATTTTCTGAGCCGCCGCCGTGCCGAATGCCGCCGACGCTATACCGCCGAAGCAACCGATAAGCGAGAACACCAGCATTTTAAGTCCCGTTATCAGAACATATCGCAGGTTTTCGTCGGCAGCCGCATCGCCCAATATACCGTTATCTACTATATCTGACATAAGCGTAGGCTGTAACAGGTCCATACTTACCTCAAGTATCATAGCGAGCGGACAAAGCAAGGCAAAAAGCCAATAGGGCTTCAAGTACCTTAGTACCTTCATCTTTTCTTCTCCTTTGTTCTACTTATAATATCAGATAAATTATACACTTTTCTTTTCCGTAATGTCAACAAACAGTTAGGAGAGGTCAACGCTTTTTCAGCAAATTTTCACATTCCGACTTGAAATTAAACGTGCGATAAGATATAATAATCTATATACGTTTTAAACGCACTGAAAGAAGGACAAAAATGAAAATAGCAATAGTAGGTCTTGGTCTGATAGGCGGCTCTGTCTGCAAAGCACTGAAGAAAAATACATTTCATCATATAATGGGACTTGACGCTGACGGCGAGGTATGCAGAAAGGCTCTCGACAGCGGTGCAATAGACGAGATAATAACAGCGGACGGACTTAATGACGCTGATATGACTATGCTCTGCCTTTATCCAGAAACTATCGTTGAATTCGTAAAACAGCACAAGGACAAGTTCAAGCCCGGCTCTATCGTCACAGACTCCTGCGGTGTAAAGGAATATGTGGTTACACGCTGTACCGAGGTGCTTGAACCGCTCGGAGTTATATTTGTCGGCAGTCACCCTATGGCAGGCCGTGAGTTTTCCGGTTTTGACTATTCGACCGATGATCTGTTCAAAGGTGCAAGCTATATAATCACGCCTTCGGAAAACACACCTAAAATGGCTATCGACCTCTTGTCAACGCTTGCCTGCTGTATGGGCTTCGGCAAGGTCGTTACCGCAACACCTAAACAGCACGATATAAACATAGCCTTTACTTCACAGCTGGCGCACGTTGTTTCAAACGCTTATGTCAAAAGCCCGTCGCTATTCAATGCAGACGGTTTCTTGGCAGGGAGTTTTATGGATCTTACCCGTGTCGCAAAGCTGAACGAATATATGTGGAGCAGTCTGTTCCTTTGTAATAAGGAAGCACTGCTGTTCGAACTGAACACCATCATTGACAATCTGTGCGAGTACAGGGACGCTATCGGCGACGATGATACCGAAAGACTTCGTGATATACTCCGTGACGGCAGAGAGCGTAAAGAAAAGAGCAATGAGCTTTACGCAGAACACGCAAGGAGAAAAGTATAATATGCCTTCAACAAAAAAGACAAGAAGCTATGCCATTGCACTGAGCGGAATACTGAGCGCTATATGTATCGTGCTTATGTTCTGCACCGGATTTATCCCGATAGGCGTATATATACTGCCTGCGGTGGCAGGTCTTGTCGTATGGATAATATACCGTGAAATAAGCAGGAAATGGGCGCTTCTTTGCTATGCGGCTGTGGCTTTACTTGCACTGCTTCTGACACCGGATATAGAGTCAAAGCTGCTGTTCACGGGATTCTTCGGATATTATCCCGTTATCCGTGACCTGCTCACCAAAGTAAAACCTGCTGTGCTGTCATTCCTTCTGCGTTTTATTTGTTTCAATGTCCCTGTTGTTGCGATATACGCACTGCTTCTGAACGTGCTTGGTATGGGACAGCTTATTGAAGATTTCGCAGGATTCGGACAGTTTGCGGTGCTTGCTTTCTGGCTTATCGGAAACTTTACATTTGTCTGCTATGACGTATGTCTGAGCCAGCTTTCCTACGTTTACGAAAAATGGCTGAGGAGAAAGGTACACAGACTTATACGGTAGAAATACAATACGCTTATGGCGGCTGAGGCTGCAGGAATGGATTATTTCGGGCTTCTCACAAAAATGCTTGAAACACGATATTTACTCGATTAACTCACCCCGATCGGCTATGTGTTGTTGACATTTGTGTCAGGTTAATGTATAATAGTGGTATTATAAACCGCATGGCTTCTGACTATGCGGTTTTAAGCGTTAAAAACGCTTATAGAAAGGTATGAAATCTTATGCAAAACAAAATACTGTTTACAGCTCCCGGAGAATTTGACAAGTGGGAGCAGCAATGTCAGCCTATCGGAAACGGCTATATGGGAGCAAGTTTCTTCGGCGGCATTTCAAAGGAAAAAATAGTGCTGAATGAAAAAACGCTGTGGGCAGGCGGTCCTTCGGAAAGCCGTCCGGATTACAACGGCGGTATTATAGACGGTAGCTATAAGTATGTGAAGCAGGTACAGCAGCTTCTCTATGACGGAAAGTATGACGAGGCGGTTGCACTTCTCCCCCATCTGACAGGTGCAACGGACGGATACGGTGCTTATCAGCTTTTATGCGATATGATGCTCACCTTCTCCAATATAGACGAAACTCAGGCGACCGATTATACAAGAACGCTTGACCTTGACAATTCTATATTCACAACACAGTTTACATATCAGGGCGCTGTTCATAAGAGAGAGGCTTTTGCAAATTATCCTTCAAATGTTATCTGCCTTAAGCTAAGCTCTGACAAGCCTCGCAGGATATGCGTAAAGCTGTCGCTTGACAATCTCCAGTGCGGAAGCATTACGGCAAACGGTGATACGCTCACATATGAGGGTGCGTTATGGGATAACGGGCTTCGCTACTGCACTATATTCAAAGTAGTAAACAAGGGCGGAGAGATTATCGACGCAAAAGACAGCATAATGGTCGAACACGCAGACGAGGTTTATATTTATCTCACAGCGTCAACCGACTATTCAAATAAATATCCGACGTTCAGAACAGGCGTAAACCCTTCGGCCACAGTAAATCAGCGTATAGAAAATGCCGTAAGCAAGGGCTTTGACGCACTTTACGAGGAGCACCTCGCAGACTACAAGGCACTTTTTGACAGAGTTACACTGAAAATAAACGAGGACACAGACGATATTATCCCCTGCGACAAGCTGATAAGAGAGTATAAGGAAAACGGCTCACGGAGCATTGCGAATCGTCTTGAAACGCTGTACTTCCAGTTTGGCAGATATATGCTTATAAGCTCATCAAGAGCAGGCTCGCTCCCAGCAAACCTTCAGGGTGTATGGAACGAGAGCAACTGTCCTCCGTGGTGCTGTGACTATCATATAAACGTAAACCTTCAGATGAACTACTGGGGAGCATATAATACAAATCTCAGCGAAACTGTTCCTCCTCTGGTTGATTTTCTTGACAGTATGCGTCCGTCCGGCAGAAGGTCTGCCGAGGCGTATTACGGCATAAAGTCGGACGAAGAACATCCCGAAAACGGCTGGTGCGCTCATACGCAAAGCACTCCGTTCGGCTGGACAGCTCCCGGCTGGAATTTCTACTGGGGCTGGTCTACAGCGGCTGTCGCATGGCTTATGCAGAATATATACGAATATTTCGAATTCACAGGCGACAAGGAATATTTCGCGGAGCATATCTATCCGATAATGCGTGAAAGCGTTCGTTTCTATACGCAGTGGCTTATATATGACGATAAGCAGAAGCGTCTTGTTTCTTCACCGACATACTCACCTGAACACGGACCTGTGACAATAGGCAATACCTATGAGCAGAGCCTTATAGAACAGCTTTATAACGACTTTATTACGGCAAGCGAGGCACTCGGTACTGACGAAGAACTGCGTAATATCGTGAAGAATCAGGTGGTTCAGCTCAAGCCCTTCAGCGTAAGCAAGAAAACAGGACTTCTCAAGGAATGGTTTGAGGAGGACGATGATAATTTCGACCACAGCAAGACACAGAAGAATCACCGTCACATCTCGCACCTGCTCGGTCTTTATCCCGGCAAGGCAATAAACTCGCATACACCGGAGCTTATGACTGCGGCAATAAACACGCTCAACGACAGAGGCGATGAATCTACAGGCTGGTCAAGAGCATATAAGCTCAACCTCTGGGCAAGAGTAAAGGACGGCAACCGTGCCTACTCTATCTTACAGGGATTGCTGAGAGGCTGTACGTTTGACAATCTGTTTGATTTTCATCCTCCGTTCCAGCTTGACGGAAACTTCGGCGGAAGCGCAGGAATTGCGGAAATGCTGATACAGAGCCACGAGGGTTATATAGAGCTTCTTCCTGCGGCACCTGACGCATGGAGGAACGGTGCATTCACGGGACTCTGTGCAAGGCACGGATTTGTAATCGACGCAAAGTGGGAAAACTTCAATCCCACAGCGGTAACAATAAAATCGACTGTAGGCGGTGTCTGCCGCATCAAGTCAAGCTGTGAGGCTATCCTCTGCGACGGAAAATCGGTACCTATGCTATCAAATGACGGAATAGTTTCCTTTGAAACACTGCCCGACAGCGTGTATACTTTTGTGTTCTGATTGCACAAAAGCCACAGAAAACATCTGATATAATTGTACAAGTTGTTGATAAGTAAAATTTTTTCGAGAAATTATAAAAAAACACTTGCAATTTGTTGTGGTTTCTGTTAAAATATTAATGTTGTATCGCTATATGTTAAATAGTGAATGGCGGACTCGTTATCCGCCGCAAGATAAAAGCAAGTATTGAAGGAGGTGCAAACCCCATGGCAAAATGTGATATCTGCGGAAAGGGCGTATCTTTCGGCATCAAGGTTTCTCACTCACACAGACGTACAAACAGAGCTTTTAAGCCCAACGTTCAGAAGGTTAAGGCTATCGTAAACGGTACTCCTTGCAGAGTACACGCTTGCTCTCGTTGCCTTCGTTCAGGTAAGGTTGAGCGTGCTAACTGATTATAGCTAAAGCTGCAATAAAGATTGCTCCCTGTAATACGGGAGCATTTTTTATTATCGTTTTGCTTGTCTGCTGTGTGTTTTCTATTGACATGAAAGCTAAATTATAGTAAAATTAGTTAGTAAGGTTTCACCTTATAATCACGCTAAAGCAATTTTGGAGGAAATATAATGGTAAGCAACGTACTATTACGTTTAAAACCCGAACTGGCGCTGACCCTTGACGCAGACAACCACGCCTGCGGTACATATGTAGGCTACGGGTTTACACTTCTGGCACTCAATGATAAAAACTGCATTATTTTCAACTCGTGGGCAAGAAAAAGCGCCCTCACAACAAAAACTGCCGATGACTTTTTCAAGGAATATATGTCAAAGCCCGAGAACAGCTTTGTAAAGGCGTACAAGGCAGGCGAGCCGAATATATCGGCTGTACTTTTCACAGGAAACGATGACGCTCAGGCAGTGCTTGACATAAAGCGTTTCATTACCGATATGGTAAAGTATTATTCCGCAAACTACTACAGCAACGCCTGTGCTAAATGCAATTCTTCGATTGGTCTTAGCTTTGCAAAGGCGTCCGACGGCAATGTAAAACAGCTTTGTAAAATGTGCGTTCAAAGCGAAGAAGACGCCGCAGAAAAAACGGCTGTGACGCAGAGTGCAAAGCCTGTCGATTCTCAGCCTGTACAACAACCTATGCAGCAGCCTGTACCGCAGCCTATGCAACAGCCCGCTGTAAATCAGACACAGCAAACAGCGAATAGCGCTGTTGGAATTTACGGAATACCCGTTCCTGCGGCTCAGCCGATAGCCGATGATCAGGCTGTCGTTACGCCGACAACGGTTCTTCCCCCTGCGACAAGCAACAACTCTATGGACTCTGTCGACCCTGCAACAGCACCCGAAAGCACGGGATATTCAACCGCTCAGTCGCTGGCTGAACTCAAGCCTCCGTCAAACAGCAACCTTCCTCCTATCAGCGGAGGATTTTCACAGCCTGCATATTCACCGATGAATTCTAACGGCGGCTTTGTTCAGCAGCCTATGAATAACGGAGGATTTGTTCAACGGCCGATGAACAGCTTCGGCAATGACGGACGATTCGTTGCAGGAAGACCAACCGCTATATCACAGCCTGCGAACCCTGTTATGGGTATACTCGGCGCTATCATCTTCTCGCTTATAGGCTGTGCCGTATGGATACTTATAGGTAAGCTCGGATATATTTCATATCTCGGCGGCATTGCAATGGCATTCTCGACAATATTCGGTTATCACCTGTTCGGAAAAAAGTTTGATACACTGGGACTTATAATCAGCATTGTAATAGTGCTTATTATGGTTTTTGTAAGCAATATGTTCATATATACATGGCAGATAGTAAGCGAACCGGGAATAGATGAAGCTCTTTCTCTACTGGGTTATGAAGGTTTCTTCAGTGTGTTCTTCGGTCTGTTTGACCTTATGAAACAGGTCGACCTTCTGACGGGACTTGAAGGTATGGACTCAATGACAGGTTCTTTTATCAGCGATCTTGTCATTGGATACATCATTTCCGGCATAGCAACAGTTGCTATCGGCTTATCAATGCTCAAAAAAGACAGATAAAACCAACAAGCTGCAGACGTTGAGAAACACACGCAGACAAGGAAACCGCCCCGACAGGCGTACAAAGGTACGTTGAGGGGCGGTTGACGCAGTAAGCAAAAATGCTTTCGCACAGCCGTTTTTTACGGCTGTGCGAAATTCTTTTACTTATCCTATTTTAATTTTGTGTCAGATGATTTATCTGCATTTTTGCGGTGCGTGGGTTTATCGACAGTCTGAGACCCCGCTCTTTTGAGCGGGGTCTCAGTTTGTAGAAAAAGTCTGTTTTTTTAGAAATGTAGCTTATTCTCAAACCCTAACCCCAAACCCCTTCCCCTCGGGAAGGGGCTGAATGTGGGGCTGCCGCCCTCACCCCGCTTGGGGCTACGCCCCAAACCCCATTTTTATAAGTTATGTAGGTTTATCGACTGTCTGAGACCCCGCTCTTTTGAGCGGGGTCTTAGTTTGTAGTAAAAATCTGAAATGCCGCCCAAATAGGCGGCACAGATTATATTGTTTACTTTACTTGTTATTCGGCAGCTTTGCGTAATATCTCGCCAATGTCTTTGCAGAATCCTCGCTGTGCTGTACAAACCATATCTTATCAATGTCAAACAAGATACATCCGCAGTGTCCCTTGAAGGTCGGAAAGCATATTACCTTAAGATGCGTATCTATCTCGGGGCTGTAGTCCATAAGCTCAAGCGTTTCGCCGTAAAGCGTAGAACGCTCATATCCTTTCAGCCACTTAGCGTCCATATTGCTGAACAGCGTACCGAATGATTGTCCGATCAGCTTTTCGAGCGGGAGCTTTTCCAGCCTTGCAAGCGCTTCGTTTGCATAGCGGAATATCCAGTCTACCGCTTTACACTCCTCGTTGAATACCATCTCAATATCGGTAAACGCAAACGGCATAGCATCAAAAGAGCGGTAATAATCGTGATACTGTTCTTCGGTATCCGGCACCCCGTCATGATCAAAGCCTTTTATTATCCACTTTCTGCTCGTCTGCAGGCTTTCGATTATGGTATTCTTCCTGCGGCGTGCGTATTCGAGTTTTTCGCCGTTTACAAGGTCTATCATATCGGATATTTCGTGAATAGCCATAGCCGATACGATACATCCTCCGTGCGCCTTGATAAAGCCGTCACCCAGCATTTCTTCAAGAGCTGCAAAGGTCATTCTTGTACTATATATCTTTCCGTCCGACAGGTGTATCTCGGCGGATTTGCCTTCCATTATTATGTATAGTATAGAGCTGACGGAAATCACTACTTTCTGCCGCTTGCTTATTATTGTGATATACTCAGATTTATTAAAATTAGTCAAGGTGACTCCACCATTCTTTCACATATTACTGCCACATAGTTCACATTATACGACATTCCGTGATTAATTGCAATATCAATGAACCTTTTCACTTAATACGCACATTGCACGGCTGTAAAAGCATATCTCAGCTTACTGTTTCTTTATAAGCATATCCGCAAAGTATTCGCACAGCTGAGGATTTCTTATCAGCACAGGACCGATAAGATGAGTGCCGTAGAAATTACCGTAATGAACACCCTCTTTGTTGTCATCCTTGCCGTTTCCGCTTCCCTGCTTTACATCAAACAGCGGTGAGGTGGCTCCGGTTGTAAGGCTCGCCTTATTCACAAAGCCTATTATATCTCCGCCACACAGCGAAGTGGTACAAAGGCTGTCGGTAACAATTCTCTCTTTTCCTTCAACCGTTTCGTAAGGAAAGAACGAAAGCCCCTCGTGCTTTATACCGTCACAGTCGGTAACGCTCTGTCCGAAAATTTCAAACGAATTGCCCGTTGCAAGAATTACCGTACCGTTATCAAGAGCATATTTTATATTATCCTTGTAGCCTTGCAGATAATTAAGTGCAACCTTCTGATTTCTTTCGGTAGCAGAACCGATAAACACAAAATCCGCACCCGAAACATCTATCTCATCATCTATCGACTGATATTCAATTTCAACGTTCTGCCCTTTATTTTCAAGTGCTCTTTTCAAGCCGCATACATTGCCGTAATCACCGTAAAGGTTGCACAGATCCGCAAATAAATGAATTATCCTCATACGTCCTCCTCTGCCTGCGTAAGCTCGACCTTTGACAAGAACTTCTCCTTATCAGAAAAGCAGGTGACAGTATACAGCTTGCCGAGCGGTTTAGCTGCAATTTCATCAAGTGCCGCAGGAATATCCTCGTTCACGGTCACCTTAGCTATATCAATATCCGTATACGAAAGCCTTGTTTCAAGATCCTTTGCGTGTCTGCCGAGCAGATAAAGGTGCTGTATACAATCAGCCTTAAGCACACCGTAGTCAATATCCCACAGCCAGCTTGTTTCACCTGTTGAATAACGACGGCTTACCGAATCTATTATTATGATTACCGAGCAGGGCTGATTCTTTCTTATGATATAATCATATACACGGTCGCTTGCAACGGAGTTTTCGTGCTTTGCAATAAGGAATGTGCCTTTGTTCACGCCGAGTTTGAACTGCAAAATACGTCCGCTCTTGAGGAAATAGTGTGACAGTTCGTCTGCTATGACATCACCGTCAATTCCGACAATAGAGCAAGCCGCAAAGCAGGCAAGAATATTATACACGTTATAAACGCTCTTGAACAGCAGTTTTATCTTATATTTGCCGTTTATCGTAACAATGCCGCTGTCATAATCGACATTCGTTACGGTGTACTGCGTATCGTGTTTTTTGTGTCCGCAGTTGTCGCAGTGATAGCTTCCGATATGTGCATAGTGATAGTAGTCATAGCTCATCCTGTGCTTACATTCGGGACAGAACGCACCGTCATTATATACGCCTGTAGCGTGGTCTGTGCTGAAATCCTGCTTATCCATACCGAACCATATCACATTATCCCTGTCCTTGCCGTATCTCGAAACAAGCGGATCATCGGCATTGAGGATAAGCTGTGATTCGGGTCTGATGCTCTCCTTTACCGATTCATAGACCCATTCGGGATGACCGTTTCTCGTAAGCTGGTCACGGTAGAGATTTGTAATTATATAGTGCGTAGGCGCAAAGAATTTAAATGAATACTTTGCGTATCTTTCGTCCGACTCAAGTAAAAGAACATCGCCCTTTACCTTTCCTCCGAATGTGCAGTTGGATAATATTATCGCTGTAACACCCGCTATCTGATTTGAGCCTTCCTTATTCCAAATAACCTTTTTACCCGATTTACGCATTACCTGTGCAATCATCTCAACGGTCGAGGTCTTGCCGTTGCTTCCCGTAACCGCAATGACCTGCTGAGGCAGTTTTACCCTTGACAGTACATCGGGACAGATTTTAAGTGCTATATCGCCCGGCAGACTGCTGCCCCTGCCGATAAGTTTAAGTAAACATTTCGACACTTTACAAGCAAGTATCGCTAAGAACATTCTCATACTTTCTATCTCCTTAATGAAACTAAATCTAATTATAACATAATTTGACGTGCTGTCAAGCACTACGGCGGTCACGCCGTAGTTTTGTGTCACAAAACAAATTATGTTAAAACGTTCTCAGACGGGTGCGTAAGCACACACCGCATATTATGCGGTAAAATCGTCTTATGACGATTTTTAGTCTGAGGTTGTTATACCACAAAAGTGAACTCTTTTAAAGCGATTTTATAAAATTTTAGTCCGCCTATCAAAAATGTTAATATCGTCATACAATTTCCGAGAATAAAACAAGACAAAAAGATAACAGAGGTGCTAAAATAAAGGCAATGGTGCAAAGCACCGAAAACGTTTTGTATTTTACAGAAAGGAAATATTTTATCATGAGCGAAAACAGACTTATAGGCGATTATCCCGTAATAGGCATACGTCCCACGATTGACGGCAGAAGAGGTGTTCTCAAGGTAAGAGAATCTCTTGAAGAGCAGACTATGAATATGGCAAAATCAGCCGCAAAACTGTTCGAGGATAATATCAGATATTCAAACGGCGAACCCGTAAAGGTCGTTATCGCCGACACTACTATAGGCAGAGTTGCCGAGGCGGCCGCCTGTGCGGATAAGTTCAAGAAGTGCGGCGTTGACATAACGCTCACAGTTACTCCCTGCTGGTGCTACGGCGCAGAAACAATGGATATGGATCCTATGACGATAAAGGGCGTATGGGGCTTCAACGGCACAGAGCGTCCCGGCGCTGTTTACCTTGCATCTGTACTTGCGACACACGCACAGAAAGGTTTACCCGCATTCGGTATCTACGGTCACGATGTATGCGAGGCAGACGATACCTCTATCCCTGAGGACGTAAAGGAAAAGCTCCTGCGTTTCGGCAGAGCGGCTGTTGCCTGCGCTACAATGAGAGGCAAGTCATACTTACAGATAGGCTCTATCACAATGGGTATCGGCGGCTCTATCATCGACCCCGCATTTATAGAAGAATATCTCGGTATGCGTGTTGAGTCTGTCGATGAGGTAGAAATAATCCGCCGAATGACGCAGGGCATTTATGATGAGGCCGAATATCAGAAGGCTCTTAAATGGACCCGTGAAAAGTGCAAGGAAGGCTTTGACAAGAACCCCGAGCAGTTCCGCCGCACAGACGAGCAGAAGGAACAGGACTGGGAATTTGTCGTTAAGATGATGTGCATTATAAAGGATCTGATGAACGGCAACAAAAACCTCCCGGCAGGCTGTGAGGAAGAATCGGTAGGTCATAACGCTATCGCCGCAGGCTTCCAGGGTCAGCGTCAGTGGACAGACTTCTACCCCAACTGCGACTTCCCCGAGGCTATGCTGAACACATCGTTTGACTGGAACGGTGCAAGAGAGCCTTACATTCTCGCTACCGAAAACGATGTTCTCAACGGTCTTGGAATGCTGTTTATGAAGCTGCTTACAAACCGTGCTCAGATATTCGCCGATGTGCGTACATACTGGAGCCCCGAAGCCGTAAAGAAAGCCACAGGCTATGAGCTTGAGGGCATTGCAAAGCAGAGCGGAGGATTTATCCACCTTATAAACTCAGGTGCTGCCTGCCTTGATGCCTGCGGTAAGGCTACAGATGAAAACGGCAACGGTGTTATGAAGCCGTGGTATGACGTTACGGACAAGGATATTGACAATATTCTTGACGCTACTACATGGAACTATGCCGATCTCGGCTATTTCAGAGGCGGCGGATATTCTTCAAGATTTGTAACAGAAGCTGAAATGCCCTGCACAATGATAAGACTTAACCTTGTAAAAGGTCTTGGCCCTGTATTACAGATAGCTGAAGGCTGGACGGTGCATCTTCCCGATGAAGTCAGCGACAAGCTGTGGAAGCGTACAGACTACACATGGCCTTGCACATGGTTTGCTCCGAGAACAACAGGCGAGGGCGCATTCAAGACAGCCTACGATGTAATGAACAACTGGGGCGCAAACCACGGTGCTATAAGCTACGGTCACATAGGTGCAGACCTTATCACTCTCTGCTCTATGCTGAGAATACCCGTTGCTATGCACAACGTACCCGAAAAGGATATATTCCGTCCTGCCGCTTGGAACGCATTCGGTATGGATAAGGAAGGTCAGGACTTCAGAGCTTGCAACGCTTACGGTCCTATGTACCGCAACATAAGATAAGGCGGCAGTATGAAAAACGTACTTGCCATTGACTTCGGTGCGTCAAGCGGAAGAGCCGTTATCGGCTCTTTTGACGGCACTGTAATAAAACTCACAGAAATCCATCGCTTTTCAAACGATCCCGTGATACTCGGAAAGACAATGTACTGGGATTTTCTCCGCCTGTTCCACGAGATAAAGCAGTCACTTATAAAATCAAAGGAATACGGCGAGATAGACAGCATTGCGATAGATACATGGGGCGTTGACTTCGGCCTGATTGACAAATCGGGCAGACTGCTCGAAAACCCTGTGCATTACCGTGACAGCAGGACAGCAGGCACTTCGGACTACAGCAAGCGTTTTATTGACCATAACAGGCTGTACGAAAAGACAGGCATTCAGATAATGGAAATAAACACGGCATTCCAGCTTTTAAGCATAATAAGAGATCGCTCCGAACTGCTTGACAGAGCCGATAAAATGCTTATGATGCCGGATCTGTTCGCATATTATCTCGGTGCAAAGCCCGTTGCGGAAATGTCGATAGCGTCAACTACACAGCTTTTTGACGCAAATACGAAAACGTGGTCGGAAGAATGCTGTGAACGTCTTAAAATAAAGCATTCGCTTCTGCCCGAAATAGTAGCCGGCGGAACGGTAGTCGGCACACTGTCCGATGAAATCTGCAAGGAGCTTGATATAAAGCCCGCAAAGATAATCGCCGCCTGCGGTCACGATACGCAAAGTGCGATGGTCGCAGTACCCGCAGGCGAAAAAGACTTCGCTTTCCTGTCGTGCGGAACGTGGTCGCTTCTCGGCACAGAGCTTGACGCTCCCGTAATAAACGAAAAATCCGCAAAGCTCAACGTTTCGAACGAAACCGGCTACGGTGCAAAGACATCGTTCTTAAAAAACATAATCGGCCTATGGCTCATTCAGGAGAGCCGCCGTCAGTGGATAAGAGAGGGCAGGCAGTACAGCTTTGCCGAGCTTGAGGATATGGCGAGAAAAGCCGAGCCGTTCAGGTGCTTTATAGATGTTGACGCTCCCGAATTTACCCCTGCAGGCAACATTCCCGAAAGAATAAAGGAATACTGCAAAAAAACAGGACAGTATGTTCCCGAAAATGACGGCGAGGTTATGCGCTGTATCTATGAGAGCCTTGCGATGAAGTACCGCACAGCCGTAAACGAGCTTGAGGACTGCACAAGCAAGAAGTTTTCAAAGCTCTATATGGTCGGCGGCGGAACAAAGGATAAATTCCTGTCGGAGCTTACTGCAGATTCGCTCGGCATAGAGGTTTCAAGCGGACCTGTCGAGGCGACCTCCTACGGCAATATAGCAATTCAGCTTATAGCTGACGGGGAGATAAGGGATATAGAAACGGCAAGAAAAATTATAGCCGCTTCGGAAAAGCTCTGTACATTTGCTCCCGAAAATACAGCCGAATGGAACAAATATTATAAAATCTATCTTGAGAAGGTGAAATAATGCTTAAGAATATTCCTGCGATATTATCGCCCGAACTGCTCAAGACCCTTTGTGAAATGGGCCACAGCGACAGAATAATAATAGCAGACGGCAACTTTCCATCCGAAAGTATGGGTAAAAACTGCAAGGTTATCCGTGCAGACGGTCACGGCGTACCCGAGCTGCTTGATGCGATACTGACGCTGTTCCCTCTTGATACTTACGTTGAAAAGCCTGTAAATCTTATGCAGGTAATGCCGGGCGACACAGCAAAAACTCCTATATGGGACGAATACAAAGCGATAGTCGCAAAGCACGACGAAAGAGGAAACAACGCTATCGGTCAGATAGAACGTTTTGAATTCTATGAACAGGCAAAGACCGCCTATGCAATAATCGCAACAGGCGAAAAAGCCGTATACGCAAACATAATGCTCCAGAAGGGCGTTGTTTAAGCATACAGGCGCAACTTGAAAGGATATAAATATGTACGAAGAAATTAAAGAACAAATGGTAGACATCTGCCACAAGCTCTGGCAGAAGGGCTGGGTTGCCGCAAATGACGGCAACGTAACCGTAAAGGTTGGCGAGGGCAAATATCTTGCGACGCAGACAGGCGTCAGCAAGGCGTTCATCACTCCAGAAAAGATAGGTCTTATTGATGATGACTTCAACATACTTGAAGCCGCTGAGGGCTTCCGTCCCTCGTCAGAGGTAAAGATGCACCTGAGATGCTACAAGGAGCGTCCCGACGTAGGCGCAGTAGTTCACGCTCATCCTCCCGTTTCAACCGGCTTTGCCTGCGCTCATCTGCCTATGGATGATTACTGCATGATAGAAACTGTAATCGGAGTAGGCTCAATACCGCTCACTCCCTACGGCACACCCTCGACCTACGAGGTACCCGAAGCAATCGCACCTTACTTAAAGGATCACGATTGTATGCTCCTTGAAAACCACGGTGCTCTGACAGTAGGTGCAGACCTTATCACAGCGTACTACAGAATGGAAACAATGGAGCTTCAGGCTCACATTTCTCTTGTTGCACGTCTGCTCGGCGGTGTAAAGGATATTACTCCCGACAATATCGACAGACTTATCGGTATGAGAGAGCAATACGGCGTTACAGGCAAGCATCCGGGCTACAAGAAATACCTTTAATGTAACTTTTACATATATTTACCTCTCTAAATGTAAAACTTTTGTGAAAAGTGTTGCATTTTCTGACCAAAGGTATTATAATGAATACAGCAAACGGAAATATATATTCCGTGATTTAAATTCAAAGAACAGGATGGTAAAAACCAATGGCTAATCGTTTTATACTTAACGAAACTTCATATTTCGGCGCAGGCGCAAGAGAAAACCTCGTTCCCGAGCTTACAGGCAGAGGACTTAAAAAGGTAATGTTCGTTACCGATAAGGTACTGCTTGAATGCGGAGTAGCTACAAAGGTTACGGCAGAGCTTGACAAGGCAGGAATCGCCTATGAAATATACAGTGACGTTAAGGCAAACCCCACAGTTGCAAATGTTCAGACAGGTGTTGCAAAGTTCAAGGAGATGGGCGCTGACTCACTCGTAGCTGTAGGCGGCGGCTCAGTTATGGATACAGCTAAGGCTGTAGGCATCATTATAGCTAACCCTGACTTTGCGGATGTTGTATCGCTTGAGGGCGTTGCAGACACAAAGAACAAGAGTATTCCGCTGATTGCACTTCCCACAACATCGGGTACAGCGGCAGAGGTTACTATCAACTACGTTATCACAGACGAAGCAAACAAGAAGAAGATGGTTTGCGTAGATCCCAAGGATATTCCCGTAGTAGCTATCGTAGACAGCGATCTTATGATGGGTATGCCTAAGGGTCTGTGTGCATCTACAGGTATGGATGCACTGACACACGCTATCGAAGGATATATCACAAAGGGTGCGTGGGAGCTTTCCGATATGGTTGAGCTTCGTGCTATCGAGCTTATCGCAGGCTCACTGTACGACAGCGTTCAGGGCGACCCCAAGGCAAGAGAAACTATGGCGCTTGCTCAGTACATAGCAGGTATGGGCTTCTCAAACGTAGGTCTTGGTATCGTTCACTCGATGGCTCACCCTCTCGGTGCATTCTACGATACGCCCCACGGTGTCGCAAACGCACTTCTGCTCCCCTACGTTATGGAATATAACGCAGAAAGCCCCGCAAAGCCCAAGTACAAGGCTATAGCAAAGGCTATGGGCGTACAGGGTACAGAGAATATGACAGATGAAGAAGGCGTAAAGGCTGCAGTTGATGCTGTACGCAAGCTGTCACTGTCGATAAACATTCCTCAGAAGCTCCACGAGATCAACGTCAAGGAAGAAGACCTCAAGGATCTGTCTGTAGCCGCATTCAACGATGTATGCACAGGCGGTAATCCCAGAGAAACCAACTCAGACGAGATACTCGAAATCTACAAGAAGGCATTCTGATAAACGGTTTTGAGAGCAATAGCATCAGACCCCTCCGTGAAAACGGAGGGGTCAAGTTTGTCATAAACGTTTATTAAGGCTGTATGTTGCACTTGATTTGATAATCCGACTACTCAAGATTCGAATAAGATGACGATTTTCCCGACACAAAAAGCCCTGAGCGTTTGCTCAGGGCTTTGATTATGTCGGTATAATTACTTAACCATTGAAGCAACTTCTGCTGCGAAGTCGTCTTCCTTCTTCTGAATTCCTTCGCCCTTTTCGAAACGAACAAATTCAACAACCTTGATGTTCTTGCCAACAGAAGCGATGAACTTAGCAACTGTAAGATTAGGATCCTTAACATAGGGCTGATCGAGTAAGCAGATTTCTTCTGCGAACTTTCTCATTCTGCCGTCAACGATCTTCTCAAGAACGTTCTGGGGCTTGGGCTTAGCAGACTGCTCATTTTCGTTCTGAACGAGCTTGAGCTGTACTTCCTTCTCAGCTTCGATAACAGAAGCAGGAACGTCAGCCTGTGCAACAAACTGAGGAGCGCTTGCTGTAATCTGGAGAAGAAGATCCTTAGCGCAAGCCTTAACAGCGTCGCTGTCAACATCGTCAGCTTCGATCTTGATCATAGAGCCGATGATAGAGCCGCCGCCGTTGTGTGTGTAAGCAAAGAGATTGCCTGTCATTCTCTTGAAACGACGAATCTGAATGTTTTCACCGATTGTAGCGATTCTCTCTGTGAGAATATCAGCAATCTTTTCTGTCTGACCTGCGGGAACAACTTCCTTAAGTGCGTCTACATCTGCAACATCATTATCAATGATTGTGTTTGCTACGAGCTCAACGAACTCGATAAATCTGTCTGTCTTAGCGGCAAAGTCTGTTTCAACGTTGATTTCTACTACAACGCCGACCTTCTTAGCCTCGTCAATCTTTGTATATACAAGACCTTCTGCAGCAATTCTGCCTGACTTCTTAGCAGCCTTTGCAAGGCCCTTTTCACGAAGATTCTTGATAGCGGCATCTACATCGCCGTTTGTTTCTTCAAGTGCTCTCTTGCAGTCCATCATACCGCAGTTTGTAAGTTCTTTTAACTGCTTTACTGCCTGTGCTGAAATAGCCATGGTAATTCTCCTTTATATTTATATTCGTTGTTGATTATTCTTCTGTAGCTTCTGCTTCAGCCTCAGCAACTTCTTCAGTTACGTCAGCCTGACCCTGTCTTGCTTCGATGATAGCGTCAGCCATAGCGCCTGCAATCAGCTTAACTGCACGGATAGCGTCATCGTTACCGGGGATAACATAGTCGATCTCATCGGGGTCGCAGTTTGTATCTACGATAGCTACTACGGGGATACCGAGCTTCTTTGCTTCTGATACTGCAATCTTTTCCTTGCGGGGATCTACAACGAACAGAGCGCTGGGGAGCTTCTTCATGTTCTTGATACCGCCGAGGAACTTCTCAAGCTTTTCGATCTCGAGGTTAAGCTTAACAACTTCCTTCTTGGGAAGAAGATCGAATGTACCGTCGTTCTCCATTGTGTGAAGCTGTTCAAGTCTCTTGATTCTCTTCTCGATGGTCTTGAAGTTTGTCATCATACCGCCGAGCCATCTTGCGTTTACATAGTGAGCGTTTGCTCTGAGTGCTTCTTCCTTGATTGAATCAGCAGCCTGCTTCTTTGTACCTACGAACAGAACCTCGCCGCCTTCAGCTGCAACTTCGTGAATGAAGTTATAAGCTTCGTCAAGCTTCTTTACTGTCTTCTGGAGATCGATAATATAGATACCGTTTCTCTCTGTGAAAATGTAGGGTGCCATTTTGGGGTTCCATCTTCTTGTCTGGTGACCGAAGTGAACGCCTGCTTCTAAAAGCTGCTTCATTGATACTACTGCCATGGTAGTGTCCTCCTTGATTTTTGGTTTTTTTCCTCCGCTACGCTGATGCGTTCAAGCTCGTGAGCACCGCAGAACGCTATACATAACGTGTGGATTTGCTGTTCAACAGTCTTTTTTCATTCAACAGCCTTATTATTATAGCATAATAGGAGCTTCAAATCAATATTCGTACTGAAAATTTTCATTGTGCTATTTAAACAAATTTTTGAGAAATCCGCCTTTTCGTTTTGGTTGATACGGAAAATCGCATCCTACAAGTATTGTATCCTCTCCGATTATCTCAATATCCGACCAGTTGATGAATATATCTTCCTCCCTGCCGAAAATGCCGAAGCAACGGCTTTTGCCGTAAACGATGATACGGCATATCTTCGCAGTGCAGGAATCTATTTCAACATCATCGACAAAGCCGATCCTGCAGCCCGATTTTATGCTGATTACCTCTTTGCATCTTATGTCGCTGAAATGGCACATCATAACACACCACCGCCTTGTTTCCGGTTTGTTTTATGATATGCCGCAAAACGTATTCGTATACCATTAATATACGGATAAACGCAAATTGACACGCATAAATATAACGCCGACAATGCGGCGCTGTATTTATTCTGATTTTGCGGGAATATGCTTTTTGATAGCCTCGAAGCTCTCATCGCTTATAACATGCTCAATACGACAGGCGTCCTCGACTGCAATCTTCTCGTCTACTCCGAGCGCCGTGAGCCATTTTGTAAGGAGCGTATGACGCTCGTACATTTTATTTGCTATTTCACAGCCCTTTTCGGTAAGCTCAATGTAGCCCTTTGAGTCAACGGTAACATATCCGTTCATTCTCAGATTCTTCATAGCCACGCTTATGCTGGGCTTTGAATAATCAAAATAATTGACAATATCTATCGACCTTACATTGCCAAGCCGGTTCTTTAATATAAGTACGGATTCGAGATAATCCTCTGCCGATTCGTGTATCTGCATAACGAATTCCTTTCCTGCATTTTGCAAGCATTAACATATTTTTATAAGTATAACACGTTTCCTCGGGATTTTCAAGTATAATGTTCAACTTTTACAGCAAATATTTCAACGTAAATTTACCGTAACGATGAACTTATTCAAGACAATCCGATGAAAAACGGCTGAAAATGCACTTAAAACAGCCTGTACTTTACTAATTGACAACAATAAAGTGAAAATGCAAGTTTATTTTTGTGAATTTTCACCTTGACAAACTTGCAAAACCGTGTTAATATAAGCGAGTAAAGATAAATGTGTATGTTCAAAAGCATACAAATCAGTACAAGGAGAGATTCAAAATGAAGAATTTTAAAAGAGTTCTTGCAATGACAACTGCCGCAGTTATGGCAGTAACATCATTTGCAGGTTGTTCATCCAACAACGCAAACAGCGGTAATGTTGGCGGCTCAACAAACGTAGCCGAAGGCGAAAAGACAATCGTTATCGGCGGAAGCGGCCCTCTTACAGGCGATGCCGCTCAGTACGGTGTAGGCGTTAAGAACGCTATCCAGCTTGCAGTAAATGAAGTAAACGCTGCAGGCGGTGTAAACGGCAACAAGCTGAAGCTTGTATTCGAAGACGATGAGGCTGACTCAGGCGATAAGGCAGTTAATGCTTACAACACACTGAAGGATCAGGGTATGCAGATATTCCTCGGCACAGTTACAACAGCTTCATGCCTTGCTGTAGTCGACAAGTCAAAGCAGGACAACATATTCCAGTTCACACCCTCTGCATCTGCACAGGACGTTATCGCTAACGACAACTGCTTCCAGATCTGCTTCACAGATCCTAACCAGGGTAAAGTATCTGCTGACTATATAGCAGACAACAAGGTTGCTACAAAGATCGGCGTTATCTACGACAGCTCAGACGCTTATTCTTCGGGTATCTACAACGCATTCAAGACAGAGGCCGCTGCAAAGGGTCTTGAGCTTGTTTCCGAACAGTCATTCACAAAGGACAGCAAGACAGACTTCTCTGCTCAGATAGCTGACTGCAAGAACAAGGGCGCAGAGCTTGTGTTCCTTCCGATCTACTATCAGCAGGCTTCACTTATCCTCACACAGAGCAAGAACGCAGGCTTCGCACCCAAGTTCTTCGGTTGCGACGGTCTTGACGGTCTTACATCTATCAAGAACTTCGATACTTCACTCGCAGAAGGCGTTATGTTCTTAACACCTTTCGCAGCAGATTCAAAGGATCAGGCTACACAGGACTTTGTTAAGGCTTATAAGGCAGCTTACAACGATGAAACTCCTAACCAGTTCGCAGCAGACGCTTATGACGGCGTAAAGATTCTTGCAAAGCTCATCGAAAGCCAGAAAATCACAGGCGATATGAGCGCATCTGACATCTGCGAAAAGCTCAAGGCAGGTATCACAGCAGCTGATTTCAGCTATGACGGTCTTACAGGTACAGGCATGAAGTGGAATGCCAACGGCGAAGTTTCAAAGTCACCTAAGGCTGTTGTTATCAAGGACGGCAACTACGCTGCTCTTGACAACTGATAACCGGTATACAATATAAATCATTTTAAGACCCGACAGGCTCCGGCCTGTCGGGTTTTGAATTTTATGCAAAAAAATGTTGCAAACGGTTATGCCGTGTGATATAATAAATAGTATTAGAACTTCACTAAGGAAGGATGTTATAAATGGGTTTTCTCAATAACCTCATAAACGGCATAAGCCTTGGCAGCATATATGCCGTAATCGCACTCGGCTATACGCTGGTATACGGTATAGCCAAAATGCTTAACTTTGCTCACGGCGATGTAATCATGGTCGGCGGATATGTAATTTTCTATTCGATGACCTCTTTCAGTATCAATCCGTACCTTTCCGTACTTATTGCGGTTATCGTATGTACCGTACTCGGTATCGTGATTGAAAAGGTTGCGTACAAGCCCTTAAGACAGGCGACCTCGCTGTCTGTACTTATCACTGCAATAGGCGTAAGCTATTTCCTTCAGAATTCAGCGCTGCTCCTGTTCGGTGAAAAGCCCGTTAACTTCACCTCGGTAGTAAATGTCCCGAGTATATCGCTCTTTGACGGACAGGTGGTCATCACAGGTGAAGCGATAGTTGCTATCGTCGTTTCGATACTTATCGTTATCGGCCTTTCGCTCTTCATAAACAAGACGAAAAGCGGCCGTGCGATGCTTGCGGTATCGGAAGATAAAGATGCGGCACAGCTTATGGGCATAAACATAAACAGAACCATCTCACTTACTTTTGCCATCGGTTCAGGACTTGCGGCGATTGCCGGCGCACTTCTCTGCTCGGCTTATCCGACGCTTCAGAACACAACAGGCGCAATGCCCGGTATCAAGGCTTTCGTTGCGGCGGTATTCGGCGGTATCGGTTCGGTACCCGGCGCTATGATTGGCGGTATCCTGATCGGTGTTATCGAAATACTCGGCAGAGCATACATTTCACCTCAGCTCTCCGACGCTATCGTTTTTGCAGTTCTTATTCTCGTTCTTATCATAAAGCCTACGGGAATACTTGGCAAGAAGGTAAGAGAAAAAGTATAATTACAGAAGGGATTGGTTTTTGTGAATAATAAAACAGCCTTGGCAAAAACGAAAATGCTGAAGCCGCAGACAAAAAAGAGCTTCACGACATATATTATGGTTACGCTTGCCTTTGTTATTATGATGATTCTTTCATCAACAGGCAACGTTTCAAGTCAGATAGACGGACTTTTAGTTCCGCTTTGTGTATACTCGATACTCGCAGTATCGCTCAACCTCACGGTAGGTATACTCGGTGAGCTTAGCTTAGGACAGGCAGGCTTTATGTGTGTAGGTGCCTATGCCAGCGCACTGTTCTCGCTAGCTACAAAAGAAACAATACTTGTCGAATGGGTGCGTTTTCCGCTCGCTATACTTGTCGGCGGCATCTTCGCCGCTATATTCGGCATACTGATAGGAATTCCCGTATTAAGACTCAACGGCGACTATCTTGCTATCGTAACGCTTGCATTCGGTGAAATAATCAAGAACGTATTTGCGGCGCTCTATGTCGGTATCGACAGCAAGGGCCTTCATATCGCACTCAATCAGGCAGATATGAATCTTGAAGCAGACGGCACCGAAATAATAAGAGGAGCGCTCGGTGTAAAGGGCGTACCGAATGATTCTTCATTCGTTGTAGGCTTCATCCTGCTTCTTATAACGCTCATCATCTCTTATAACTACATCAACTCAAGAACAGGCAGAGCGGTAAAGGCTATCCGTGACAACTCAATAGCCGCAGAATCCGTAGGCCTTAACATAACGAAGTACAAGCTGATAACATTTGCACTCACTGCTTTCCTTGCAGGTATAGCAGGCGCTCTGTACTCACACAACTACGCTACATTACAGGCTTCAAAGTTCGACTACAACCTGTCGATACTGATTCTGGTATTCGTTGTTCTCGGCGGTATCGGTAATATCAGAGGCAGTGTTATTGCGGCTGTTGTACTTACTCTTATCCCCGAGCTTCTCAGAAGCATCAACAGCTACAGAATGCTCATCTACTCAATCGTTCTTATCGTTATGATGATACTCACATCAAACGAAAAGGCAAGAACATTTATCGTAACGAATTTCGGAAAGCTCAAAGGTATGGTGCTGAAGATTTTCAAACGTAAAGACACGGCTGAAAAGGAGGTCAAGTAATTATGGCACTTCTTGAAGTAAAGAATTTAGGAATATCATTCGGCGGTCTGAGAGCTGTTGACGAATTCAATGTTTCAATCGAAAAGGGCGAGCTTTACGGACTTATCGGTCCTAACGGCGCAGGCAAGACTACCGTGTTCAATATGCTGACAGGAGTATACAAGCCTTCTAAGGGTGTTATCACTCTTGACGGTGAAAACATAACAGGAAAATCTACAAGAGATATAAACCGTGCAGGTATCGCCCGTACATTCCAGAATATAAGACTGTTCAAGGAAATGAGCGTGCTTGATAACGTTAAGGTCGGACTTCACAACCACTACAAGTACAGCACTGCAGAGGGTGTGTTCAGACTTCCCCGTTTCTTCTCGACAGAAAAGGAAATGGATAAGAAGGCAATGGATCTGCTCCACGTTTTCGAGCTTGATGATAAAGCTGATTTCTTAGCGTCAAACCTGCCCTACGGCGACCAGAGAAAGCTTGAAATAGCAAGAGCGCTTGCCACAGAGCCTAAGCTGTTACTGCTTGACGAGCCTGCCGCAGGTATGAACCCTAACGAAACGGTAGAGCTTATGAATACGATTCGTTTTGTAAGAGATAACTTTGATATGACCGTTCTTCTTATCGAGCATGATATGACGCTTGTATCGGGTATATGCGAAAAGCTGTCTGTACTTAACTTCGGTCAGCTTTTATGTCAGGGTAACACTTCCGACGTTCTTAACAATCCGGAAGTTATCACGGCATATCTCGGAGAATAAGGGGGACTGCAAAATGGCAATGCTTGAGATCAAGGATCTTTATGTAAATTATGGAATGATAGCCGCCCTCAAGGGCATATCATTTGAAGTAAACGAGGGCGAGGTTATCGCACTTATCGGCGCAAACGGCGCAGGTAAGACCACCACGCTCCACACAATAACGGGACTTCTCCACGCTAAGAGCGGCTCTATTACATTCAACGGTGTTGAACTTACCAAAACACCCGCTCACAAGATAGTTGAAATGGGCATAGCTCACGTTCCGGAGGGCAGACGTATATTCCAGAACCTCACTGTTCTTGACAACCTTAAGCTCGGCGCTTTCACACGCAAGGATAAGGAAAATATAAGCAAGGATATTGAGATGGTATATGAGCGTTTCCCTCGTCTTGCCGAAAGAAAAACTCAGATAGCAGGTACTCTTTCGGGCGGCGAACAGCAGATGCTGGCTATGGGCAGAGCGCTGATGTCGAAGCCCAAGATTATCGTAATGGATGAGCCTTCAATGGGTCTTTCGCCTATCTTTGTAAGCAATATTTTCGATATAATCCAGACTATAAGAGAAACAGGAACCACTGTTCTGCTGGTTGAACAGAATGCGAAAAAAGCACTTTCGATTGCAGACAGGGCTTATGTTCTTGAAACAGGTAAGATTTCACTTTCAGGCAAGGCGTCCGATCTTATCAATGACGCTTCGGTAAAGAAGGCTTATCTCGGAGAATAAGGAGGAGCTTATGGGACGTATTATTACAATCGCAAGAGGAATGGGAAGCGGCGGCAAGACTATAGGAAAAATGCTTGCCAAGGAGCTTGACATTCCGTACTATGATAAAGAGATAATCAGAATGGCAAGTGATGAAAGCGGCATCAACGAGAAGCTTTTCGGCAGAGTTGACGAGAAGATAAAGAATACTATCTTCAACCGTGAGGAAATCTATGACGGCGAACTTTTAGAGCCTGACCATAAGGATTTCACCTCCGACCGTAATCTGTTCAACTACACTGCAAAGATAATAACCGATATTGCCGACAGCGGAAAATCTGCAGTGATAGTAGGCAGATGTGCGGACTTTGTGTTAAAGGGTCGCAAGGATGTTGTAAAGCTGTTTATCTATTCCGATACCGAAACCGCCATCAAGAATGTATACGACAGATACGGGCTTGATGGCAAGGACGCTATGAGGCTTATCGAAAAGAAAGACAAGGAACGCAGTGAGTATTACCGCCACTACACAGGCCGTGACTGGACGGACGCAAGAAATTATAACCTCTGCCTTGATACAAGCAGTATGAGCTATGATAAGTGCGTTGAGATAGTAAAGGCTTATATGGCTGTGCTTGACAAGTAAGCATGGATAATGTATTGCAACTTTTACAGACGGTTATAGTTATCTGCATTGTACTTTCAGCTTTGTTGCTTATTTCTCTCGGTATATTCTATAAAGGCAGAAAAAACATATACGGGTGATATTCAAACGGATAACAAAGCACGGAGGACTTAATTCCAACCGTTCAAAATGGACATACAGCAACAATTATACTGTTGACTGCAAATATCCCGACAGTGAAAAGCTGCACACATTCAGATGTGAAAAAACTGTCTTTGATTTATTGAATGAAGGCAAAAGCTACTGTGTGAGAGTAAAACTCAGACAGATAATGAAAATCTATAAGAAATAAAGCAGGCTGTTGCGTTTTTGCAACAGCC
>UMBM01013881.1_pt1 | contig 176082 bp, 166 predicted proteins | sample 1963971 | NCBI WGS metagenome assembly UMBM01 (sample SAMEA4835942, study PRJEB28245) | human gut metagenome | biome: gut microbiome; material: fecal sample | place: Denmark | collected 2008 | reverse complement strand
TAGGCTTGCCGTTTACTACCTCATCGGGATTATAGTACTTGAATGCAAGGGGATTTGTGCTGTTCTTGCCCTCGTAAGGGATCTTACCGATTGTAGGGAAAAATTCGCTCATTTTAATTACCTCCATTATGTAAATACAAAATTTATCATACAAATTCAGGGTGTATCTGCGCCCGAAACTTTAAGTATATTTTACTATAGTAATCGGTTACTTGTCAAGAGGTTTTTGTAAAAATCTTATAATTTTAATGCAAATTTACTTCTATTCCCATAAAATCAAGCAGGCAAGCCGTTTTTTTGTTTTTATCAGAAATCAACGGAGCCGAGCTTTGTGTAAGCCTTTCTCAGAACGTCCTTTGAAACGGGATAGATCCCGCTTGCCTTTATGGGTCTGTCGTTCTTTACAAGCCTGAAAATAACATAATTCTCCTCGTGTGCGTCATCGGAATAGAACGCCGCCTCGATATATTCGTCCTTCAGAGCGTAGTAGTTCACAGGTTTTAGGGAAACAAGTTCCTCCGCCGACCTTTCCATGCCCTCGCACAGCTCGTCAAAATCGGTGAGCACATAATTCACCGTTTTGCAGTGCATTGACGCAAGGCGCTTTTTTAATGGCTGTTCGGAAGTATCCTTTTTGCAAAATAATGAAAAAAGTCCCATCATTTTCTCTCCAACAGGTGTTTGAACATTTTCAGGCGGAGCATATCCCTGTATTCGGGCTTGACCATATAGTACATATAGCTTTCAAGGATATCCGCAGGGTGCATGAGCCTGCCCTCTATCTTGAAGTTCTCATATCCCATAGGAACATACTTTTCATATATCTGTTGGGGTGAAACATGAGTTTCAAATCCTGTGGTATCATAAAAGTCGAAACTCATATTGGGACATGGAAATTCCTTTTGGGGAATAGGCTTAAGCGCCTGCTTTTCATTGCCGAACACCTGCAGATTATGCTCAAACTGGCGCTCGCCCAAAAATTCGTAATGCTTCTTTCTGCGCTTGCAGTGGGGTGTGCAGTATGGATTCACAAGTATCTCTATCTTGTCCTTATGCGGAAGAGTTTCCAGCTCATCAAAGCGGTTGTTCCAGTTATAGTCGAGAACTACCAGCTTATAGTCCTTTTCCAGCTCCGCAAGAAGAGCGTCTCTGTCCTCTATCTGCTTGACTGTGGAGGATATGAGAGGATAACGGGGATAATTCTTTCTTATGTAATCCTCCAGCACGGGAACATTCACGATTATCTCGTTAAGACCGTTTTCCGCAATTCTCGTTATCATGTTGCAGAATGGGTCGGTAAGATGTATCTCCTTTATAAGAGGATTTGTAAAGGTATATCTTATGGGAATACCCCTTGAATTGTACTGCCTGATAATAAAGTCGATAAACTCACGGCGGACCGCTCCAGTTACAGTCCTGCCGCCGTTCCATGCAGCGGGGGGAAAGCAGCCGTAGGAAGAGGCTATTTTTATATCGTCATAGAAATACTCGGGGTGCTCATTCAGTGTGTCCGCAAGATAAAGGTTCATTTTGTAATTTCCGCAGAAATCGGGAAGATGGAATTTTATGCTCATGTGACCGTTCCTTTCAAAGGTTTATATTTATATTTTACTCCATTTTATTCTTTCCGTCAATAGTATTGGAAAGTAAAATAAAAACGATGCGGGAGAAATTCCCGCACCGTCCGATTTACATATTAAAAGAGTAATTCAAGGAGTTCAGTCGTTTATGGATATCTCCGAGGTGGATATCATACAGCCGTCGCCCTTTTTACTGTTGAGCATATCAAGCACTTTTTGGGGAAGAGTCGCCTTTGAAAGATTTATGACTGCTCCGTCAGTCGGCACGCCGATATCATAAAGCGTTCCCTCATCGGTAACGTTAACATTTGAAATGTTCACAACGCAGCCGTCTCCGAGCTTATTTACAAGCATTGAAAAGGCTCTTGCAGTCATCGAAATGCTGTCAAAGGAAAGTACCGCTCCGTCGATACTGCCGCCGAGGTCGAATAATTCATCATTATCGTCAGAATGAACGGTAATGTTTGAAAACTCTCGGATATCTCCGTCAGCAAGACTGCGGATAAGCTCTGCAAACTGCGTTTCGGTGAATTCGGCATTATTAACCGCTTTTTTGCTCAGCACCTTTATCTTTGAGGCAAAGTCTGTCGCCTCTTTAATATAAGATACGATATCATTGAAATGCGAAGACGAATGCTTATTCCCGGTCGGCTTATTCCAGATTGACTTTTCATCCCTAAGCTGTGCTGTACGCTCCTCACGCCACTGCTCATAGGTAAGGTCCTCAAGTCCGTCATAAGCAGAATTTTCAAGAGGAGCGAAAAATACTGCAACAGCGTGCTGTGCTATAAGGACAAAGCGCCAGTTTTCCGAGTCGCCTGTGTTGAACGGTATCTCGAAAACTCTCAGTAATCCTGTTCTGTCACGCTTGCTTATAACGGGGGCATAACGGCTCTTTCCCAACGCAAAGGTCATTCTGTCCTCCCACGCCGAAGTAGGGTCGTCGTAGCCGTCAAGGGCATATATTTCCGCCAATGACACCTCATCATCGGTATCGTTATGACCGCCTGTCATTGCAAAGCGGAAGATATAATCTGTGTTTTTCTCAAGCTTTTTATCACAGAATATCTGAGTCCAGCTCCAGCTCCAGTCGCCTATCTCATAGGCTTCGGTATTTCCCTGAGATGTTGTGATAACGGCTCTTATGCCTGTATTGTCCTCGCAGGTCTTATCAAATCTGAACTCTCTTGCACTGAAATTTATAACATTACTCATTTTAACTTCCTCCGTTAATGTCGGAGCAGAGTCAAAGTGCAAAAGACGAATCATACAGTCTGAGACATACTCTGCCCGACCGTTTTTTACAAGTCCCCTTGCCCTTTTGGGGTAGGTAAGACCTATCTTCTGACCCGTTTCATCAGTGACAATTACGTTTTTTCCTATGGGTATCTCCCCCTTTTGTCATCATGTATTCGGTTGTGTGCTGTTTTTTGTTATGGGTGCCGTCCCCGATTTAATTATAACACAGCTTCCGCCTTTTGACAACCGAGCATTTCATACAATCTTTTCATTATATTCTGACATATCTCACAAATACATATCCTAATTATCCGCAAGTGAAATCATATTCTCCAAAACATCTGTTACCATGAACTGCGAGAGATTTTTCATTTTGTTGGCAAAAATGTATTGACAAGTGGATTTTGATGTGATATACTGCAAACATATTATTATGAAAGGAGACAGGCAATATGTTCGTACATCTCAATATATCAACATTCGGAACAAAATATGTGTCATCATATAAGGAAAAGCTGTTGTCTGCCGATCTTGCGAACGTCTGACAGTGTATATGCGTTAAACCGCCGCATTTCCTGTATGGGAAGTGCGGCTTTTTGTTTTTATGCGCAAATTCTACCTGAGGTTGATAAATCGGGATATATATGCCAAAAATAGAACGATAGTGTAAATCAGCAATTTACATCAACCGCCGCTTGTGATATACTGTAGTCAAATCAAACAAAAGGGGTCTTGGATATGAACACAACATTTTCAGCACAGCTTCAGAAGCTTCGCAAGGAGCACGGCGTAACACAGGATACTCTTGCGGCTCATCTGGGCGTAAGCCCGCAGGCAGTCAGCAAGTGGGAAAACGGCAGCTATCCCGACGGCGACCTTCTGCCAAAGATCGCTGACTTTTTCGGTGTGTCGATAGATTATCTTTACGGCAGAGCAAAAGAGGATACTTCCACAGTCCAAAGGATCATTGATGAGCTGCAGAATATAGTAACAGATTCCGACAGCAGCAAGGAAGAGTTTTTTGAACAGGCACTGAATTACGCATGGGCGATACAACTCGCTGCATGGGCATCTACCAAATCATATTATGACCGCCCGGAGCTTGACGAAAAAGATACCGTCACCGTATCGGAAATCAGCAGCAAAGCAGGCTTTACCTATATGCGTCTTAACAAAAACCTGGAATATTATTTCCTTGTTAAGCAGCCGAAGGAGGGCCTTGCAAATTATTTGAAAGTAACCGACAAAGCAGCTGAGCTTTTTGCATTCCTCGGGGATAAAACAAACCTGAAAATACTTCAATATATGCTGACATTAAAGTGGCAGGAGGCTGTCCGTGCCAAAACCGTTGCAAAGCTTCTGGATATTCCTGTAGAAAAGGCAGAAAAATCGCTTGATTTTCTCTGTAAATTTAATGGCACATTTTCAAAAGGCAGCATTATAAATGAGGACAATAAAAGCGACAGTATATACCGAACTTCATCTGTACTGACAGTTGCACCAATAATGATAATAATATGTGCGGATATGATGATATCATCGCCAAGCTCATATCAGAATCAGATCAGCTGGGATGATGAAGCATGGTTCAAACGTGAGGATCTTTCTTTTCTGAAAAAAACAAATGATACCATAACATATGACTGAAAGGGGTATGATACAGAGTGAACCTTTTTAAACGCAATAAAAAAGATGAAAACACCGATGAATTTCACAAGGAATACGGCGTTATAAGCAACTGCCGCTATATTTTTGAAAAATTTGTCAAATACAGGAAATCCCTTATCCTGTTTATCATCACAGGCAGTATCGCCGCAGCTTCAATGACCTATCTGTGGAGCTTCATCGGTAAGCTTGTAATAGATATGATAGAACAGCAGGCAAGCTCCCCCGATAAGGATATAAAGCCTCTGCTGTATCTTACGCTTATTACCTCGGCAGCTGAGCTTCTGTTCATGTGGCTCAACACCGTATCGTCTATGAAAATGAGCGTAGGCTTTACATATGTAAGGCTTATGATAATCAAGGAGCGTATCGCAAAAACTTTGGGCATGGAGTATGAGGCTCTGGAAACTCCCGAGATGCTCGACAGGCTCCAGAAAGCCAAAAGAGCCACCGCAGGCGACTGGCAGGGCGTTCAGGGAATGATGACTTATATGCAGGTAATGGGCGTGCAGATAATATCCGTTACCATTGCAGTAGCAATCATGACCACCTTTAACCCCTGGATAATCCTTATAATAGTAGTGCTTTCCTTTGCCCAGTTCCTGTTCTTTGACTATATACGCAAAAAGGACAAAAAGGAAATGTGGGACGCTATGATGCCCCACTGGCGCAAGCTGGAATACATGGAAAACGTTACGACCGATTTTTCATACGCAAAGGATATCCGCCTGTTCGGTATGCAGAAATATCTGGCAAAAAAGCAGATAGACGTTTACGACGAGGAGCTTCACCACTGGATAAAGTCCCGCCAGTACTGGATATACAACACCATTTTTGCTCACGGTATATCTCTGCTGCGGCAGCTGATAATCATAGGCTGGCTTGTTTACAGCGTGGTGTTCAACGGACTTTCCATAGGTAACTTTACACTCTATACCGCCAGTGCTGCGGCTTTCTCCAATGCCATAAACGAGATATTGCAGGCGCTGTCCGCCCTCCGTGAGAGAAGCGCACATACCGATGATTACCGCAGCTTTATGGATATTCCCTCTGCTGATGACAAGGCACAGACTATCCCCATTCCCCCTGCAGACAAATACACCTTTGAATTTAAGAATGTTTCCTTTAAATACAGAGGTCAGGAAAAATATGCCCTGAAAAATGTGAACCTTACGCTTCATGCAGGCGAAAAGCTTGCGGTTGTGGGTCTGAACGGCGCAGGAAAGAGCACATTTATCAAGCTTCTGCTCAGGCTTTACGATGTGACCGAGGGCTGTATCCTTATGAACGGCACCGATATCCGCAAATTTGACCGCAAGGAATACTATGAGCTTTTTGCTCCCGCTTTTCAGGACGTAATGGTATTTGCATTCCCTGTAGCGGAAAATGTTTCCATGAAGGAACCTTTCAATACCGATAAGGCAGAGGCTGAAAAGATGCTGCGTCTTGCAGGTCTGGGCGACAAGCTCGACAAGCTGGAAAAGGGCGTTGATACCGAGCTGCTGAAAGTCCTCTACGATGACGGAGTTGACCTTTCAGGCGGCGAAAAGCAGAAGCTTGCCCTTGCAAGAGCACTTTATAAAAAAAGTAAGATAATAGTCCTTGACGAACCTACCGCCGCACTGGACGCTCTGGCTGAATTCAGGCTTTATCAGAGCTTCAATGAGCTTGTAGGCGACCGCACGGCAGTGTATATCTCCCACCGTCTTTCTTCCACACGCTTCTGCGACAGAGTGGCAATGTTCAAGGACGGCGAAATGGTAGAGATAGGCACTCACGACTCCCTTATGGAAGCTGACGGTGCTTATGCGGATATGTTCCGTGTTCAGGCACAATATTACGTTGAGGACAAGGACATTTTCGATGTACCGTGTCAGGAGGTGACTTCAAATGGCTGACAAAAAAATATCGCCCACCAAGGAATCGCTGAAATACTGCTTCCGACAGATAAAACAGTACAAAAAATCATACATTCCCCTGTCGGTGCTGAACGTGATCATCGGTGCAGCCGTTCCATTTGCGGAGATAATATTTCTCCCGCTGCTGATAAACGCCATGACTGCACCCGAAAAGGATATCCGCATCATTGTATTTTACGGTGCGGCAATGGTAATGTCACAGATATTGCTTATGGGACTTAACAGCGTTATAAACATACAGCTGCAAAAAACAGAGGATATGTTCCTGAACGCCGCAAGCGAGGAGATATCCCAGCTCTGCATGAAGATAGACTTCACGCTGACCGAAAACAAACAGGCTCTTGACCAGATACAGAAAGCCCGTGAGGGAATACAGTGGTCAGGCGGAACACACAACATTGCAAGCGCTTTCTTCAACATAGTCTCAAACGTGCTGAAGCTTCTGGGCGTAATAACGGTAATGATACTCACCGCTCCCGTTCTGCTCATTATTATAATAGTACTTCTGGCAGCGTCGGCTGTGATTAACGCAAAGAAAAACGATATCGACATCAAGAACTTCTCGGAGCTTTCGGGGATAGACCGCATTTTCTGGTACATCTGCTGGGAAATGGAGGATTTCCACTACGGCAAGGATATCCGTCTTTACAGTGCGGCAGGCATGATGCTTGAAAAATCCGCCGTACAGATAAAACGTCTGGGCGATTACTGGCAGAACATCAACGACAAGAAATATCCCCTGAATATCATTGACATTATAATAAGTGTTCTCCGTGATTTCGGCACATATTTCTACCTTGGCGTGCTTGCCATCACAGGAAAAATCACCATCGGCGTATTTTCCCAGCTGCTTGCCTCAGGCGGAACACTTTACAGCTCCATGCAGGCTATAATAATGGGCTTTCAGGATATCGTCAAGCGCAGCAGCTATATGTACGAGATAATCAAGTTCATGAACTATCCCCCTGCCATGGAAAAGGGCACAAGAAAGATCGCAGACTTTAACGGCAGCCACGAGATAGAGTTCAGGAATGTAAGCTTCAAATATCCGGGAGCGGACAAGGAAGTCCTGCATGATATCTCCATAAAGCTCCGCAGCGGCGAAAAGCTTTCCATCGTAGGGCTTAACGGTGCGGGAAAGACCACATTCATAAAGCTTCTGTGCCGACTGTACGATGTAACAAGCGGCGAGATACTTCTGGACGGCGTGAATATCCGTGAATACGACTATGACGAATATATGAAGTGCTTCTCGGTAGTTTTCCAGGATTTCAAGCTTCTGGCATTTTCCGCCGAGGATAACATTCTGCTTGGTAAAAAGGACTCCCCCGAAAAGGTTGACGAGCTTTATGAAAAGGTCGGACTTATGGACAAGATAAACTCTCTCCCCAAGGGCAGGGACACTATGATGTTCAAACAGTTTGACAAGGACGGCGTGGAGCTTTCGGGCGGCGAGCAGCAGAAAATGGCTATTGCCCGTGCGCTTTACAAGGACGCTCCCGTAGTAATACTTGACGAACCCACCGCAGCCCTTGACCCTGTGGCTGAATACGAGATATACCGCCAGTTCAACGACCTGGTTCACGGAAAAACAGCGGTCTATATCTCTCACCGCCTGTCCTCCTGCAAATTCTGCGACAGGATAGCGGTATTTTCCGACGGTACCATAAAGGAATCGGGAACTCACGAGGAACTTGTTCATCTGCATGACGGCATCTATGCCGAGATGTTCAAGGCTCAGGCGCAATATTACGTATAATCACCTAAAAAAGCAGCTCTCTGTTATGTGCACATCACAATGACAGAGAGCTGTTTTACTTTTACAGTATTTCTTCAAGCTGAGTGAGATTCATAATAGTATGCTCCTGACCGAAATCAGCATTTCTGCCCTTTCTGTCAATAAGCACAGACATACAGCCAAAGCGCTTGGCAACAATTATATCTTTTTGCTCGTCGCCGATAAAAACCATTTCCGCAGGCGATACGCCGAAATGCTCCGCAATATCCGACAGGCCTTTTGAATTGGGCTTTCTGTATCCGCAGGAAAGCGAGGAAACGTACATATCAAAATAGGGCATAAGCTCGGAAAAATAGCTCTTGTGAAGCTCATCGGGCATTCCCGTGGCAACATCTGTAAGAGTGGCTATCTTATACCCGTCCTCCCTGAGCTTTTTCAGGGTATTTACAGTATCGGGATAGATATACGGCACAAGCCCCATGGAGCGGTAAAAAATATCTATCACCTTTTCAAGGTGAAAGCTGCATTTCCAATGAGATGTGGCATCGGTAAATATGACCTCGGGAGCAATATCCTCCTCACGGTATTTCACCTTTGGGTTATAACCTCTCAGTACCTCCACCGACATTGCTATGTCATCGTCTGAAATGTGAAGTCCCAGCCTGTCCCGCACCGTTTCAAAGCCTGTTTTATAATAGTCTATCCAGACATTGGGCATATTTTTGTATTCCATCAGCGTTCCGCCGATATCGAAGCCTATCACCTTTATCATATCTGACCCTCCATAATTATTGCTCATTACGCAAAAGGCTGACACCGCATCAGCAGCATCAGCCTTCGCAAACATTTAATTTAACTCACATATTGTGCTTCATAATGTCTGGATTTTTCTTCTTCTTGTCCTCATAAAGTGCATTGTCAGCCTTATCCATAAATTCCTGGATATTAAGCTCGGGTGAGCAGATTATAGGATAAATACCGATACTTACCGTTACATTGTACGGCTTGTCGCTGACTTCGTTATGCTTTGCAGCAATACCCTTTATTCTTGTCGGAAGCTGAGCGATTATATCAGCATCATCGCATATTGCAAATGCCGCAAACTCATCGCCGCCTATTCTTCCCACAACATCAGTAGTCCTCAGGCTCTTTTTGAGGAACTCTGCGCAGGAAACGATCGCATAGTCGCCGTCATCGTGACCGAAAGTATCATTGACCTTTTTAAGATTATCAAGGTCGCCGAAGATAATGGCAGCCTGCCTGCCCTCGTTTTCGGGAGCTTTGAGTATCCTGTTTGCGGATACGAAAAATCCACGCCTGTTATAAACGCCTGTAAGCTCGTCTATCATAGACATTCTGTTGAGGACATTGTTTCTGCTCTGCGCAGCGTCAAGAGAGCTTTCAAGCTTTGCAACAAGGTTTGTAAGCTTTATAGCAGAGCAGATCTGGGGTGTGATTGAGTAAATATATGTAAAATACTCATTTTCCATCTCGCAGACTATAACGCCATACTGTTCCTCGTTCATGAACAGCGGAGAAACGACCATTATACGGTTGCGGCCGTTGGGAGTGTATTGGTTGGTAATGATCCTGCTGGAAGGAAGCTTGCACGCCTCGCCTGTAACGGCAGCCAGCTTGTCGCCGTCATTATACGCTCTCAGCAGAATAGTTTCGGGGAGCTTCCACTCACTCTCGGGGTCATGGATAATAGGCTTCTCAAATGTATAAACAAAGCTGCTGTCAACATGAGCACGGTAAAGGTCATTTACAATAGAGAAGTAACACTTTTCATCATCACTGTCATAAATGGTCATATCCTTTGTGATATTACCGATAAGGAAGTGAGTGAATGTGATATCGTTCATAGTGGTGTAGTGCATATTTACTATGCACTCGGAAGCAACTTCCATGCTGCCCTCAAGTATTTTCAGCACATTGAGCTTTCTTCCCATCATATTGCCCTCGCAGGCGGAAAGAGATGCGGAGCGGATGCTCTTCATTATCCTGAGAAACGCCTCGGGAGATACCAGCTTCCAGATATCCGAATCCATTATCCTTGAAAAATAGGATTTGGAAAAAAGCTCTTCAACAGAGATATCCGCACCTGCCGCATAGGACATGAGCTTATGTGCAAATTCATGGAGACGCTTTATGCAGTCATGCTTTCTCATGCTGACTTCGTACCTCTGGATATGCTCGGAAAGGATATTATCAACAGCCTTTCTTACGGAAGCTTCATCAAGGTTATCAAGCGTTACCTTCTGTTCAGCCTGAAAGATGCATCCGCAGGAAAATCTGAAAACGGGTGTGGAATCAATGCAGATATCCTCGACCTTTTCACCCTTTGCCATATGCACAGCTTCCTCAACTGCCCTGTAGCCCAGCATTGAAGCATCGGCACGGACAGTGGTGAGCATAGGTCTAAGCGTTGCTGCTACCTCGGAATCGTCGTAGCCTGTTACGGCAATATCCTTGCCCACACGCAGACCTTTGCTTTCAATAGCCTTATAACCGCCGCGGCACATCATATCGTTGGCAAAGCAGATAGCATCTATCTTGCCTTCGTTCCTGTCGATAAGGTCACTGACTATATCAACGCAGTACTCGGAGAAATTACCGTATGTAACAAGGTCAGGATCAAACTCCAGACCGTTTTCGGCGAGAGCCTCTTTATAATAGTTCAGGCGCTCATCAGCATCGGTATTGCCCTCCGGACCGCTTACAAATGCGATATGTTTTCTTCCGTGCTCATGAACAAGGTGAGAAACAAGCTCTTTTATGCCGCTTCCCGATAATCTTATACAGGGATAGCCTTCAAATTTTGTTTCAGTTGTCAAAAGGGGAAGTCCTTCATATCCGCCAAGAAACTCTTTAAATTCATCGTGAGAAACGCACGTTGCGATAGTTCCTGCCGAAACTATCAGTGCGTCCATAGACTTGCTTGAAGCAAAGCTATATACGACGTTGTTCTGATATTCATAAACCGTATATCGCCTGTCAGCAAGCTGGCAGTCAAGCGCACGACCCGGGAAAATAGCAAGATTTACGTCCAGATCGTTGGCGGCAGCAGCTGTTCCTTTCAGAAAAGCCTTGGAATAATCGTTATCCAGATGATGAATAAAAACACCCACCGTAAGTTTGCCGCTCATCAGAATAACACCTCCGACATTCCCGAAGCTGGGATTATTTATATATATTATACCACATCAGTTTTATTTCTTCAAGATTTTTTATATGTATTTTACAACAAAAATTACACTTGTTTTTTTCTAAAAAAATCATATTAACAATTTTTATTTCAGAAAGATGAAAGAAGTGAAACCCTTTTATACTTTTTACCGATCAGTCTATAGACTTTATCTTGCAGAGCATAAAAAAGCAGGGTGCTCAGCATTCGCATAAGCACCCATGTTCATATTTTGCAGATCATACCAGTTCCCGCCGCAGCTCTCCCAGTATTTTTTTCTCCCTCCTTGACACCTGCACCTGGGTCATTCCCAGCATATCCGCCGTTCTGCTCTGGGTAAGCCCCTTGAAATACCGCAGGAATATAAGCCGTCTGTCATCTGCCGAAAGCCTGTCCATCACCTGCCTCAGAGCAATGCCCTCGTAAATATCCGCTTCACGGAACGGGGACGGGATATCCTGCTGCCTGCCGTCCTCGTCCTCACCGCCTGTGAGGGAAATACAGGGCAATGCCGCCGAAAGTGCTTCGGCAATATTCTCAGCCGATTCGCCCATTATGTCCGCAAGCTCGCACACAGTCGGTTCTCTGCCGTTTTTTAGGATAAAATCAGCCTTTTCCCGTGTGACCTTCATTGAAAGTTCTTTAAGACTTCGGCTCACCTTGACCGTTCCGCCGTCCCTGAAAACACGCTTTATCTCGCCAAGAATAACAGGAACAGCATAGGTTGAAAATTTCACGCCCCTTTCTTCATCAAACGCCCCTGCCGCCTTTACCAGACCAACACAGCCTGAGCTGTAAAGCTCCTCATATTCCACTCCCCTGCCCCTGAACCGATTTGCACACAGATGTACAAGCCCCAGATTTTCCGTGACAAGCTTGTCTCTGCGGAGCTTTTCGTCCGTTGCGGAAGCTGCGGAAGCGATGTCAGCGGCACTCATTTTCGTTAGCTCCGGCACGTATAAGACTTGCGGAAAGGATGCGCTTTTTCATAGTAACGCTTGTCCCCTTTCCCACTGCGCTTTTGACGGAAACGCTGTCCATAAAGCTTTCCATGACCGCAAAGCCAAGCCCCGCACGCTCCTCCTCGGGAACGGTAGTAAAAAGCGGCTCCATTGCTTTCTTTACATCGGGTATGCCGCAGCCCTTGTCCCTTACACGTATGTAGAGCACGTCCCGCTCAAGTATCCTGCAAAGTATCTCCACATTTCCGCTGCTGTTCCGGTAGCCGTGAACTATGGCATTGGTGACTGCCTCGGAAACTGCTGTCTTTATATCCGCAAGCTCTCCCACAGAAGGGTCCATCTGCATTATAAATGCTGTCACCACGCTTCTCGCAACAGCTTCATTGCTGCTGTGGGAAGCAAGTGTAACACGCATCTCATTTTCTATATGTGCCATTTTATGTAATTCCTCCAATTCAGTTTATAGTGGCAAATCTGTCCAGACCCGCAAGCCGCATCACTTTCCTGATATGAACAGGGGTATTTTGCAGGCTCACCCGTCCGCCTATGTTCTTCATCACCTGATAGCGTCCCATAACAAGACCTATGCCCGAGCTGTCCATAAACGTCACTTCGCCGAAATCAAGGATAAGGTTTTCGGGACGACAGCTTTCCACCGCCAGATCTATTTCATTGCGTATGGACGGAGCGCAGTGATGATCTATCTCTCCGTCAAGAAAGGCTCTGACCTCACCGTCAGCCTTTTCTATTTTTACTCCCATTTTTTACAGTCCTTTCTTTTGTTTGTCTGTTTTTTATCATGATTTGTGCGTCTCTGGCTTAATCTTATCATTCATACAGTGCGAATTTTGCAGAACCCTGTGCTTTGAAAATAAAAAAAGCCTGCCTCTTTTTGTGAAAAGCATACAAAAGTTCGGGCAGAGCGTTAAAAAGCCCAAAAAGATATTTACAAATTTGTACATTTATGATAAAATTATGGATATACAATTTTACATCTGATTTACATCTGATTTTGTTACTAAAGAAATTATTCATAACCTGATACATTATATGTATATATATATCCTACGGTGGATATGGAGGGGAAACTGTTGAAGATCCGTCTTAAAATGATAAGTCTGTTCCTGATAATCATTCTGATACCGCTTATATTCCTTTATGTATATCTTTCCAAAATATCTATGGATCAGGTATCGGCGTCCCAGGTGCAGGCTCTAAAAAACATTAACGAGACAAAAGCCGATTATATCGCTGATGTTATACATAATCTTTCCTTTAACGAAAAGGAATTTGCATCAAGCGACTATCTGAAAAAATACATTGAAAGAGCTGAGCTTACTCTGGATGATGATTATTACAGGCAGGTCAATGACTCTATACGCAACACAGTAAAGCGCAATCACCTTATTACGGATATGTTCATCACCAGCACCAGCGGAACTGTTCTTGCCGCATATAATATCAATGACATCGGCTCCTACTGCGACAGTTACAAGGAGCTTGACGCCGCAGCAGACAGCAACAACGGCATCTCTCATATATACGGTCCCACTGACAGCGACACCTGCTCATTTTACGTTGTAAAGCGTGTTTATTCGGGCGTGAGCAATCAGATAGGACTTGTTGTTGAAAGAATTGACCTTACTCAGATATGCAAGTCCATATCACTTACAGGCTACAGCAACTATGCCTCAGTGCTTCTGGTGGATTCCGCAGGAAAATACATTTCCTCAAGTGTAAGCTATCCAAAATCTCTCACAACTGTTGCTGAATACCGTAAGATAGGCGATAACATCACCGATGCTATCCCCTTTTACACCACAAGCTCCGTTACACAGACACTGTCCGCCGAATATGACGGAAAAACAGTTATCGGCACATCTATTCCCGAGGCGGGTTGGAGCGTTGTAAGCTATTACGATAATGTTCTTGCTTCCGGTAATATCTCAGCAGATTTCAAATCAGCAAAATTTGCCGTAGTGATATTCTGTATAACGACCTCTGCACTTGCAATACTTATCTGTATCACATACACAGAACCTCTGAGCAAGATAATCCGTGTAATAAACCAGAAAAATAAAGGCGACACAACAATAAGGCTGGAGCTTAATACCAACGACGAGTTCGGCGAGATCGGTTCTGCCTTCAACACCATGTTTGACAGCATTTACGAAAGCGAGCAGCGTTACAAAACCGTCGTTTCCATGATGGATAATGTGGTTTTTGAGATAAACCTCAAAGCCTGTACCGTATATGTGTCAAACAATTTCAATCAGAAATTCAGTTTCAGAGCCCAGACAGACAGCATTTCAAACAGCTTTCTTTATAAAATGAAGGTGCATAAGGACGACATCAAGCGCTTTAATGACGATGTTGAAAAGATACTTATTTATGAGGGTGAAAAATGGGAGGGCGAATACCGCCTGAAAAACATCTATGGCGATTTTAGCTGGTTCAGGATACAGGGACGAAAGTTTAAGGATCAGAGCGGAACTCCCTCAAAAATAATCGGAATGATAGCCGATATCGACCGTGAAAAGAAGAGCACAATCAATCTTATGCAGAAGGCAAATTACGATGCTCTCACCCAGCTTTTCAACCGTGCAAGCTTCCTGCGCAGTCTTGACGAGGAAATGCGTCAGTCAGAATCCAGAAGATCGCTGGACGCTCTTATGTTCATCGACCTGGACGATTTCAAGCATTTCAACGATGAGTATGGGCACAAGTGCGGTGACGATGTACTCAAATTTGTTGCAGAATCCATCAAGGAACTGACCAGTGACAGAGGTTTCGGCGGCCGTCTTGGCGGTGATGAATTTGTAATGTGTCTTACAAACCTGAAGCTCATCGGCGATGCAGGCAAGGTGGCAGATGACATGATAAAAACACTCAACGCAGGCTTTAAATCCGAGTCCACAGGACTGCAACTCAATATCCACTGTAGTATAGGCATTGCGTTCTTCCGTGAAAACGGCTCCAATCCCACAGAGCTGCTTGAATCTGCCGATACAGCTATGTACAAGATCAAAAAGAGCGGCAAATCAAATTACGCCTTTGCTGACGGCGTGGCTTCATCGGAAGAGACATAAAACAAATTTTACAACAAATAATAAAAGGGATGTACCGCTTGATACATCCCTTTTTACTATTTCAGAGGAAAAGCTTAGCCGTTAAGACCCTGCTTGTAACCCTCGATCATCTTCTTGACCATCATACCGCCGATGGAACCTGCTTCTCTTGCGGAAAGGTCGCCGTTGTAACCATTTCTCAGGTTAACGCCGACTTCATTAGCTGCTTCCATCTTGAATCTTTCGAGGGTCTCTCTGCCCTGTGCTGTAAGGTTATCGTTTTTCATAATTGATTGCTCCTTTTTATTTGTTATATTTCCGACGCCGTGCGCTTTGCGTTTGCGTCTTATGGGGTTTGCAGTAATATTATATGAGCAGCTGTTCTTATTATTATCGGAAATGTTTTGGTTTAAAACCATTTTCATACAGACAAGCATTTTTCTTAAATCCGTTTTTTTGCAAAAATCAATGAAAACTTGGATTTTAAGGTATTGACATATATACAAAAAAATGTTATAATAAAACGATAATTGCGGTCGTATGCAATTTCGGCTGTATATACGGTGCCCACAAGCATTATCAATGATTCTGCGGCATCAGGAAAGGAATGGTCAAAAAGGTGAAAAGGGTTAGCAAGCCTGTATTTTTCGTTGTATTCCTGCTGATAGCGGCGTTCACGCTATCCGTTATATTCGGCTTCAGCAGTTTTTACGGCGATAACGAAACAGTTTACATCAAGGGCGTTGACGACATACGCTTCGGTATTGATATCAAGGGCGGCGTAGATGTTACGTTCACTCCCCCCGAAGGATTTGACGCCACCGATGAACAGCTGGACGCCGCTAAGGAAGTTCTTGTCCAGCGTATGATCAACCTGAGCATCACTGATTACGAGGCTTATGTTGATTACAACAATGACCGTATAATCGTCCGCTTCCCCTGGAAGGAAGGCGAGGAGGATTTCGACCCCGAAGCTGCTGTAAAGGAGCTGGGCGAGACCGCACAGCTTACTTTCAGAGAAGGTCTTGAGCTTGATGAATACAATCATCCCTCAGGCGTTACCGCCGAGAACGTTATCCTTGAAGGCAAGGACGTTTCCGAGGCTTATGCCGCATATGAGCAGTCAAGCTCTTCGGGAACACAGTGGATGGTTGCCCTCAAGCTTACAGATGAAGGCGCAAAGAAATTTGCCGATGCCACAGCAAGACTTTATCAGGAGCAGGGCAGAATTTCCATCTGGATGGACGATACTTATATTTCCGCTCCTACCGTTAACGCTGTTATCAGTGACGGTAATGCGACTATCTCAGGCAACTTTGACGCCGACAGCGCAAAGAAGCTTGCAGACCAGATAAACTCCGGTGCGCTCCCCTTCAAGCTTGTTACAGCAAGCTTCTCTACCATATCCCCCAGCCTTGGCATGGGCGCTCTGGAAGCAATGGTAGTTGCAGGTCTTATCTCATTTGCACTTATCGCTGTCTTCATGATCTCTGTTTATAAGCTTCCCGGTGTGGTTGCAGTTATCTCCCTTGCAGGTCAGGTAGCAGGAACACTGGCATTCGTTTCAGGCTATTTTGGATTCAAGGACAGCAGCATTCTTACAATTCCCGGTATCGCAGGTATTATCCTTGCAGTCGGCATGGGCGTTGACGCAAACGTTATCACAGCCGAAAGAATCAAGGAGGAGATCGCCAACGGCAAGACTCTTGACGGTGCTCTCAACAGCGGTTATCAGCGTGCGTTCTCAGCGATCCTTGACGGAAACGTTACAATGATCCTGGTAGCTATCATACTCATGGGTGCATTCGGAACTCCCGACAGCATCTGCTCCAAGGCACTTCATTTTGTATTCTTTATGTTCGGTCCTTCGACCGCAGGTACGATCTACTCATTCGGATTTACGCTCCTTACAGGTACTGTCCTTAACCTGTTCTTCGGCGTTCTTTGTTCAAGACTCATGCTTATGTCCCTTTCAGGATTCAAGGCATTCAGAAATCCAAGGCTTTACGGAGGTGCTAAGAAATGAGTGAGACAAAATTCAAGTTCGATTATATAAAGAATAGAAAGATCTATTTTATAATCTCAGGCATTATCGTCATTTTCAGCATTCTTTCAACATTTATCTTTGGCGCAAAGCTTGATATCCAGTTCAAGGGCGGTACTCTTATCACCTATCTTTATGAGGGAGATATCGACAGCAATGCTTTTGCGGCTGACGCAGAAGAGGCTCTGGGCGGCATTCAGGTAAAAGTTACCACAGGTACGGATTTTAACACAGGAAAGAATAACATTCAGCTCTCTCTTCTCTCAAATTCGGGTCTGACTGCTGACAAGCAGATCGTCCTCAATGACGCTCTTGAAGAGAAATATGCAGATAACAGTCTCCAGATGGCAGAATCCACCGACGTTTCACCTTCTTCCGGTAAGGAATTCTTCCAGAAGTGTATTGTTGCGGCAGTATTTGCGGCTATCGTTCTTATCCTTTACATCGCTATCCGATTCAAGAACATCGGCGGCTGGCTGGCTGGCATCTGCGCTGTCATCGCACTTTTCCATGATATAATCGTTGTTTACGGCACATTCGTTATCTTCGGTATGGAAATTGATGCAAACTTTATGGCAGTTATCCTTACTATCCTCGGTTACTCCATCAACGATACCATCGTTATCTACGACCGTATCAGAGAAAACAAGACCCTCTACAAGGACAAGCTTTCCCTTGCAGAGCTTACAAATCTCAGTACAAACCAGTCACTTACCCGTTCCATCAACACCTCTGTTACAACTATTGCAACAATGCTGGTAGTAACTATCGTGGCAATGGTTTACGGCGTAAATTCCATCATCTCATTCTCCTTCCCCATGATGATAGGTCTTATCTCAGGTACCTATTCCACTATCTGCATCGCAGGTCCTCTGTGGGTATGGCTTGAGGAAAAGAAGAACGGCGGAAACAGCCCCAAGGCTGAAGCTGCTGCTGAGTAATTTTAAGGTAACAAAAAAATCAGTCCATACGGGCTGATTTTTTTTTGCAAAAGTTTAGTTAAAACAAAAACTCGGAGCATAAAAAGCTCCGAGTTTTTTCATTATTCACCAAGGCACTTACCGTTTTCTCCGAGAGGTATCTTATGGTCAAGTCCCACGAATTTGCCGTTCTCCTGCCAGAGAACTTCCTTTACAAACTCGTATTTTTCCTCGTCCCAGGTGGTGAAGTCGTCCTTTACAAGTCCGCCTGTATCTCCCGAATTTGCGTTAAAGCACCAGAATGTGTGATTTATCCGCTTTTCCTTGATAAGCTTCCTCAGATATGTCATCCATTTCAGATTGGGCTGGCTCATATATCCGCCCCACTCACCTATAAGCAGCGGAGCTGTGTTTGTGTCATAGATGTACAGCCAGTTGTCCTGCCATGCGTCCTTTTTGAGCGAGTCGAATGTGTAATCGCCCTTGAACCATTCCTGCTGATATACCGCAGGACCGTAGTCATGTGGCGAATACACCAGCTGGCTGTTGTACTTGCCAAGATCAATGGGATCGTTTTTTACGCCTCGGAGGTTTCCGCCCCACCATGTACTATAATAATCGGAAGGGTTTGTTGACGAAAAATCACCGTTTTTCTTGATGTCCTTGGGATATATCTCAATACCCTCGACCATTACAAGGGCGTGAGGATTTTCGTTCAGAACTGCCATTGCTGCCTTTTCGGCTATGTACTTCCAGTTGTCGCTGTCCTTGCCGGAATCCCACTTGGCACGGGGATCTTCATTTGCCTTTCCGTGGGGTTCATTTTCAAGGTCATAGGCAATGATAGTGTCATCATTCTTATAACGCTCAGCGATCCACGAAAGAGCATCAAGATAATCCTTTTCGGTAACATCGCCATCGTACCACATATTTTTCATATGACCCATGGCATCGGTCTTGGCACAGTGGATATCTATCATTATCTTGATACCGTTGGCACGGCACTGACCTATAACATAGTCAAATATCTCAAGGCTGTTCATGCCCACCAGATAGTCGTTAGTGGCGTGATTGAAGTTTGCTGTGGGATACTCCCCCGCCGCCCAGCTGTTGATAAGCTCAGTGGATATTGGCACTCTCAGAAGATTAAAACCCCTGTTGGCGATCTCGGAAAGTGAGCTGTTCAGGTCACAGGTCCAAAGACCGTCAAAGGTATTGGTTCCCGTATTATATCCAAACCAGTTCACGCCTGTGAGCCAGACCTCATTTCCGCTTGAATCAACTATCTTGTTGCCCTTGACGGAGAGCCAGTCATCGGTAGTTGGCTCAGGTACTTTCTTTGCGGTAGGATTGGCAGCAGGCTTTGATGTGCCGCCCGAATTTCCGCTGTTATTATTTCCGCCGACAGCGGTATATTCGCTTGTGCCAAATGTTAGCTTTGCATTATCCGTATCGATCTTGCCGGGATTTTTAACGATAAAACCGAATGTGCCCTCTCCGCCGGGGTCAATGGAGCGGTTATGCTCCACAGGGGTAATAGTAAATGTTCCGTCCTTTACGGCAATGTCGCAGTTCCACGACTGCTCAACGGAAGCACCGCTGCCCAGCGATATAACAGCTGTCCAGCCGTCAACCACCGATTTTCCTTTGTTTTTAACGGTTCCGTCTATCTGAGAATAATCCGCCGTTCCGTCGCTCCAGCCGTTGGGAACGGATATTGTAAGCTGCGCATCTGTTCCCTCTGACTGAGATTTGCTGTCTGCCTTGTCTGAGGACTTTGACGTTTCCGCTACAGTCTCGGTCTTATCGCTTTGCTTATTTTCCGTTTCAGATACAGAAACTGCTTTGGATCCCTCTTCTGTTTTATTCTCGGTATCGAGCCTGAAAGAAGTCTCCGCTACAGTGGCAGCCCCTCCGCCGCCGTATGGGTCATAATCATCGGAAAGCGGGTCATAATCCTCATTGTCAAAGAAATCTGAAGCAGTTGCCGCAGTCTCCGAGCTTTCAGTCTTCGCAGCTGAAGTGATGACCTCAGAGGTATCCGTCTGGATATCATCAGTCTGTTTGTCGCCGCAGGCAGTACAGGAAATGCACATCATAAGTGCCGCCAGCGCTGCGGTAAATCTTTTGGTCGGAATTTTCATTCAAGTTCCCCCTGTCTGTCAGTCGTGTCTTTCATCTGAATCAAATGTTTCGCAGAATCTTGCCGCAAATGCAGGCTCCTCACCCTTTGCATAAAGATGTCCCGTATCGCCGAAGGTGTTCACTCTGAAATATGCCTTGCCCTCACGGCGTTCCTCGCTGGTAAGCACAGTTACCGATGTGGGAGCCGCACAAAATCCGTGCCACAGCACCATGGGAGACACTCCCAGCAAATGCCCCAGCATAACGCACTCCACGCCGAAATGGCAGAACAGCGCAACAGTCTCCCTGTTGGGTCTCACAGCTTTATAGATGTTGCCATCACGCTCATAGCCGTGACGTGCCAGTATGCCGTCAATGCCGTCATATACCTTTTTCGCCTCGTCAATAACGTGACCCTCAGCCATCTGGGGAACATCATACCATTTGTCTTTGTCGTAATAATCGGCTATCTTCGTCCAGTCCTCTGGAAGCATATCCCACGGGATACGTTCCTCGCCTGTGTGGATATCTTTGACATGAGCATCAAACTCACGGAGCCACGGGCAGGTCTCAGCTGTGCGGCCCATAGCGTCAAGGGTGTATTTAGCCGTCGCCTGGGCACGTCCCAGCGGAGATACGTAGAAATGATCTATCTTAACATTTTTAAGTCTTTCCGCCAGCAGCGCCGCTTCTTTTCTGCCCTTTTCGGTAAGTGAGTCAATGGTGTAATCGGGGTCCCCGTGACGGATAATAAAAAGTTTCATAAGATACCTCCTGTCAGTTGTTTGAATACGGATATCTGTACTGGCTCACTCTCCAGCTGCCATCGGGCTGCTTTGTGATAACGAAATTGCCGCCGTCGGTATATCCCACAGGGTCACCGTCCTCGGTATATTTTTCCTGACGGGAACGGAATATCATTCTGTCTGACAATACCTCAACATCGGTAAATGTAAGCGTTCCGAGGGTAAAGTCCATACCGCCGTCTCCTGCAATGCCGTAGAGGCTGCCGTTAATATCGCAGTATTTCTGCGGCGCATCGTTGAAAATGCGCTCTGCGGTGCTGGCGGTGAAAACATTTTCCAGATAGGGCAGCAGGTCATCGACCGACTTAAATCTGCTGTCATCTATCTTAAAATAATACTCCGAGCTGCCTGTTGCGTCATTTGTCTTTTCAACATAATTTTCCCAGTCGGTAATGTTGAAAGTGGTCATGATAAAATACTGCGCTTCGGTGTTGGCAGCTGCCCAGTAGGCATATCCGAAATAAAGTGGGTCATCCTCGGATATCTCCGCCTCGCCTGCCACAAAGCATGGAACGCTGTAGTCAAAGGTCAGCGTTTTAAGGGTAACACGGTCTCCGATAGGCTTCAGTTCGCCGTTTTCATCATAGACATTGGTATCATCTACCACCATTTCATAGATGAACTTATCAGGCTCGGTGTGGTAAAGGTGCACCTGGTCAAGGATATCGGAAATATCCTTCTCGGTGTCAGCCCCCTCGCTGTCATCAGCCTTAATGGTTATCTCCCTCAGTTCGCCGTTTTCATCAATAGTGTACATTCTGCTGACAGAATAAGACAGGTCAGAGCCTTTGTCTATCTCCTCCTGCGTCACATAAAAGGTAAACTGGATTATGTCGGGGATATAATCATCAGTGATATCATTTGAAATAACATTCACAATAGTCGATGCCTGCGCCTGAGTATAGGGGAAAAACGGCTCATAGCCCGAGGGCGCAGTTATCACAAAGCTGCTGCTCTGATACTGATTATTCTCCAGAGTTACCGATATTTCGTCATCGAATTCACCACGGCGGATTATTGCCATGTAATTTTCCTTAGCACCTTTAAGCTCCAGATTATACTCGGAAAAGGCATCGTCAGAGGACTGCGCAGACTCAAAAGAAGCCGCCTCAAACACATCATCGGTTATGATCTTCGAGCTTTCCGCTTCAAAAGTGCTGTCGGAAGCCGATTCCGAAGCGTTTTCACTTTTTGCTCCGCAGGCTGTGAGAAGCAGTGCTGCACAGGCAACGGCAAATATCCTTTTTTTCATATTGACCTCCGTAACGCCGCTTAATTCTCAGGGAAGCAGCCATTGGCGGCAAGAACTGCATTTGAATATCTCTTATCCCCCGTTACCTCCTTGATAATACTTACAAAGGGCGGGAAGCTGATGTGCTGTTCGGCATTTTCAAGCTCCAGCTCCATTGTTGCAAGCTCGTCGGAAAAGGGATAGCTGTCGATCTCAAAATTCTGTCCTTCATAGGGCAGTATGCACCGTGTTTTGATGATAGGCACAAGTGAATCGTCCGCCTGACAAAGCAGCTCATTATATTCCTCAGCGGATATCTCACGTTCATTTTCCTGACGTTCAATAGGGCTGACGAACTTTTTCTCGGTGTAATAGTAGCGGCAAACGCCGTCCCTCGTCATGGAACGCACCCTGCGCTGTATATCGGGGTCGGGCTTGACAAGATAAGTCTGGACAATCTCGATCCTTGCGATGCAGTGGCTGTCCAGCTCTGCCGACCGGTTTATAAGAAATTTTCTTTCGATCTCAGGTTTAATCATAATATCCTTACCCTAAAAACGGCACTGCATAGCGCAGCACCGTTGTATAAATTATTCCTTTATTTCGATATCGAATTTGAATGTGTAGGTCTCGCCTGCTGCAAGGTGCTGTGCGTGAGGCATCTTTGTAAGCTCCTCGGTGTCGCAGCAGTAAACGGGAACCTGTGCCCAAGGCTCCAGGCAAACAAATGTTCCTCTTTCGTCATAGGGTGACCACACTGCAATGCAGCCTGAGTTATCATACTTTACGGTCACGGCTCTGCCGCTCTTTTCGCTGACAAGCGAAACAGCTGAGGAAGCAGGCTTATCCTTCATGAAAACATCGTTGGCAAAAAGCTCTCTTGTAACGTGTACCTTGCTGCCGTTTTCAAGAACAGTGATGTCCTTGTCAGCAAGGTGCTGAACGATGGTCTCGTTCTTCTCGTAAACCACGTCATAATCCTCAAAGGTGCTGTCCTCGCCGTCAAAGGGGCAGAGGAAACCGGGGTGTCCGCCGATGAAGAAAGGCATATCCTCACTGCCTGTATTCTTGACTGTGAGAGCAACACTCAGCACGCTGCCCGAAAGCGAATACTTTGCCGAAAACTCAAAATCATAGGGATAATGTGCCTTTGTGCTGTCATCGGATTTGTATGAAAGCTCCACAGCGCTGTCAGTGCTTTCAGCTGTCGGGAAATCAGTGTCTCTGGTGAAGCCGTGGTTGGAAAGAGCATATTCCTTGCCGTTTACGGTATATTTCTTTGAAGCAGTGTTGCATACAAATGGGAAAAGCAGAGGAGCATGGCGCTTCCACACGTCCTCGGCTGTCCATATGTATTCCCTGCCCGATGCGTCCTTTACGGAGCAAAGCTCCGCACCGAAGCTGTCGATAACTGCTGTAAGCTTGTCTGATTTAATGGTGTATTTCATAATGATCTTCCTTTCAGTATCATTTTACTCTGACGTACATTACCTTAACATTGCCCTTTTCAGAGGGAATGGAGTATATCTCGAATTTGCCGAGAGACTTGATGAACGGTGTCAGCTTCTGGAAGCCAAAGTTTCGCACATCAAAGCTGGGATAACGCTTCAGCAGGATATTTCCCACCTCGCTGAGAGATGCCCAGCCGTCATCATCGGAGACCTCGCCGATAATTGAACAGATAGCATTCTTGATAGTTTTTGTCTTGACAACCTCGTGAACTTCATCGTCCGATTTGTCCTTATCCTGCTCGGCAGTATCGCTCACCTCGCCCTGTGCAAGGTTTTCGAGATAAACAAACCTGTTACAGGCTGCGATAAATGGGTTGGGCGTTTTCTTTTCACCCATTCCCACAACGTGCATACCCGACTCACGAAGCCTTGCCGCAAGCCTTGTAAAGTCGCTGTCGCTGGAAACTATGCAGAAACCGTCAACATTATGGGAATAAAGAATATCCATAGCGTCGATTATCATGGCGGAATCTGTAGAGTTTTTTCCCGTGGTGTAGCTGTACTGCTGAATTGGCGTAATGCTGTGGTTCAGAAGTGCCTGCTTCCATGAAGCAAGTGCAGGGCGAGTCCAGTCGCCGTAAATACGCTTGTAGGTGATAACGCCCTCGTTGGATATCTCGTCAAGTATTGGCTTGATGTATTTTTCCGAAACATTGTCAGCGTCTATCAGAACTGCGTAACGCTTATCCATAATATAAAATCTCCAATCAGTCATATTGCCGCTCAAAGCAGCTCTTTAAAATCCATTATATACATATCTGCCGCATTTTTTATCGAATCGGCTTCGTCGGCGGAACAGCTGTCATAAACTCCCACGGTGAACATTCCTACGGACTTTGCACTTTTAATCCCACTGAGGATATCTTCATAAACGGCGCAGTTATGCGGCTCCGCACCGCATTTTTTTGCAGCAAGCATATATATGTCGGGGCAGTCCTTTTCCGCTCCTGCCTCTTCCGTGGTAACAAATCCGTCAAAATATCCGTAAACCCCATTATTTTTCAGCACAGGGGCATATAGCTTTTCGGGGGAAGCAGTGGCAAGAAATATCTTTTTCCCTGCTTTTTTTAGCTTGTCAAGATATTCTTTGACACCGCTTTTCAGCTTTATCTCGCTGCTGTATTTTATGACCGCATAGCCGTCCAGCTCGGATTTCAGCTCATCAAGAGTATAGACAATGCCATATGACCGCAGAAATCCGAGAAAATCGCTGTAATTCATGGCAGCCGCCGCATTAAGCTCGGTGTCGGAAAGGCAGACATTGTTTTTCTCAAAAATAAGCCTGTCGATCTCTTTCCACACGCCGTTTGAGTCTATCAGCGTGCCGTCAAGGTCAAAGATGTAGGCTTCAATATTATCGGGTATCATGTAAACACCTCAGAAAAGCTCAGCCGCTTCAACGAGCGACGGTTTCAGCGCATATAGCATTGGCATTATCTCCTCGGTGGGAGCAATCATATCGGGGATCATAACAGGCTTCATTCCTGCGGCGTGCGCTGCCTTTATACCGTTTATCGAATCCTCCAGCACAAAGCAGTCAGCGGGCGCAAGCCCCATTTTATCCGCACAGGCAAGGAAAATATCGGGAGCAGGCTTGCTTTTAAGCCCCATATCTCCGCAGACAAAAATGTCAAAAAATTTCAGCACATCTATCTTGCCGAGGAATTCCTTTACTGCCCATTCTCTCGTTGACGAGCCTACCGCCGTCACATATCCCTTTGCTGTCACCTTTTCAAGTATCTCGGTTATTCCCTTTTTGGGCGGAAAACCGTTGTCCCCTATAATTTCGTCGATATATTTGTGCTTTAAGTCCATAAGATGCTCAAAATCAAAGTCGCCGTAAGCTTCCCTGTAGATCTCACGGGTGTGGTCATGGCTGGTGCCGATGGTTTTAAGGCTGATATGCTCGATATCCGCCAGTCCCATATCATGCCCTGCCCTTACCACAGCGTCGTTTATGATACGCTCCGAATCTATCATCAGACCGTCCATATCAAAGATTATTCCCTGCTTTGAACTCATTCTTCGGTTCCTCTGAAATAGTGGAAATACTTTGCTCTGCCTATCCAGTCATTAAGGATATTAAGACCGTGAACGATAAAGAATATGCCCACAGCAAGCACTGTCATTCCTCTGAATATCTTTTCGGAATTGAATACCACTACAACGCCCAGTATGGTGATGATTATGGAAAAAATTATTCTGGGAACATACCACTGCTTGTCATCGCTGTTCTTGAAAGCGTAAACAAACGCTCTCGCGCCCTCACAGGCAACAACTATTCCGATGATTATAAAGGTGAAGCTGCCTACTTTCTGGAGTATCTTTGTGTTAAAAAGCAAAAGAGCAATGGCAAGCCACAGCAGCCAGTCAAGGGTGAACTTGCTTCCACCCATAAGCTTTGCCTGCGAAAAACGGATACCTGCTGTTACTATGCAGGTAATAAGCGCACAAACACCCAGCACGCCCGAAACTGCGTCAACTGTCTGCTGACGGTTTATAAAGGCAAAAATGCCTATGACGACCATTCCGATACCTGCTATCAGCCAGAGGATAAGTAATGCAAGCTTTTTCTTATCGGTTGATGTAAGACTTCCTAATATGCTCATAAAATAAACTTCCTTTCAATATCTTATAAGTTAAGCCCAAATGGCATTAAAAGCTTTGAATTATCGGTTATTGACAAGAATATGCGCATTCATCTTAAACCCGTATTTTTCATATAAATGAATCGCTTCATTTCCATCAACCACCTTGACCTCGATATGATGAACACCGTTCCTGTCAAAAGAACTCATAGCCCAGTCCATAAGAGCCTTGCCGTATCCTTTGCCACGGTATTCTTTAAGCACAACAAGATAATCCGGCTTACCGACATTGCCGCAAATATCTATCTTGCCAAAGCCCACAACACTACCGTTATCTTCCACTGCACTATGTGAGAGTTCTTCTTTAACAAAGCCTCTTCAAACAGCCTCAATGTTTCCTCATACGGTCGGCTTGGATAACCGCCTTTAAAATTAACGGAGACACCGTTATGATATTCAGCCAATGCCCGCAGGCATTTCTCTAATTTTCGTGTTTCAGATGCTTCTATCTCCCGCATATCGTTTCCTCCAAATTATTATCCGAAGTGCGTTCTGACAAGACAGTCTCGGGAAATATCTCCCAGTAAAACTTTCTGTCTGACTGAGGAAAATCACTTAAAATGCCATGCTCGGGATCGTAAAAAGTGCCGTCCGCATACAGTGACCAGTGCCAGCACCTTGGCGTTTCCAGACTGAGCAGTGCACAGCGAGGAAGATCGGCAGCTGTATGTGCCTGCCTGCGTTGGGGAGAGAACCCTATGCCGTGTTCAGTCAGCACACGCTTCATTTCACGCAGGTCTGTCTCACGGTCATTGTCAAGGTATTGGCAGATGTATTCGGCAGTTGTCCCCAGCAGCATTGCCAGCACTGCCTGACCGCACTGCAGATCGGTCGGTTCATGGATATAATCTATGTTCATATTTCACCATCAATTATATACCGGAGTTGGTTCAGTTGGCTTATCTGCCACACAAATCGGAATTTGTCAAATATGATTTGCCACTATATTTCTTTGATACTGCAATTAAAATTGACAACTTCGGGGCGTGGAATAAAAGCTTGGCAATTTACATCAAAATCAATTATAAAATCGACTTCGTATTTTTTGCCTTCAATGACAATTATATCAGGGAGAGGATCGGTCTTCCAATAAGCTGTACTTCCCGGAAAGTTTTTCTTATCGCAAAAGCTCGTATTTTCAAGCTTTTTGTATATTCCAAAGGCTATATCATCAGAGTTGCTTTCAAATTCTTCCTGTGAAACAACTGCTTGGATATCTTCAGACAGCATTTCATAGGTGATGTGCTCACGCCAAGTAACTTGATCACTGCAAAGATCTTGAGCTATCTGAGAACATGTTATTTTTGCGGATGAAATAAGGTAAAGCCGAATCAAAACAAATAAGATAAGCAGTATAATCGCCAGCATGACAGATATCAATATTGCTTTTTTTCTTTGCTTCACCATTCAAAAAGCTCCCCTTGTTCAACATTGCATTTAAATATTGCAATTACCACTTCATGATTTCTTATCAATGAAACATTTTGCGAACAGCATATTGGAAAAGCAGCTTCTGCCCGTAAAATCAATCTGTAAATATCTGCACCCAGCTGCCCGATGCCTCGTCATACCCCACACCTATCTGACAATAGTCGGGAGAAAGAATATTCTTTCTGTGGCCATCGGAATTCATCCAACTGTCCATTACCTCAGCGGGAGAGGTCTGACCCTTGGCGATATTCTCCGCAGCACTGGTAAAGCTTATGGTTATGGCAGTAAAGCACTTCGTTCCGTCGGGACGGGTATGCGAAAACTTCTTTGCGACCTCTCTTGCACGCTTGTCGGCATTTGTGCACAGGGTGTCATTCTTTTCAAGAGCGTCAAGTCCTGCCGCCGCACGCTCCTCATTGACAAGGCGGATTACCTCATCAACAAATTCGTCGGAAGATAATATGTCAGCCTTTGTGTCGGTATAAAAATCGTTCTGAGCCTCCGAACCCCATGAGGAGACAACAAATCCCAGAGTGAAATATTCGGAAGGGTCGGTGCTGTCATATACCGTTACCATTGCAACTCCCACGCCCTCTGCATCAACATAAAGCGTAAAGCTGCCGTCAGTGACAGTTCCGCAGGAAACGGAGATGATGTTGGGGTCCTCGTTGCGGACCTTTATCTTTCCATAGCCCGTGGTCATGATATCCACCTGAGTACGCTCGCCCATTTCCATTGAAAAAACCGAGTCAAAGCTGTCGGGATCGTAAGATGTCACGCTTTCCTCGGGAGCTGTAACGGTCACTGTACACTTATATTTCTTGCCGTTGTTGATGGCATAGATATACGCCTTGCCCTCGCCGACTGCTGTAACGATGCCGTTTTTATATTTGCACACGCTTGCGTCGGTTATACGCCACTTAGTCTTGCCCTTGGCACCCGAAAGCTTCAGCGTTGCCGTCTCCCCCACTTCAAGAGTGATGGAAGTTCTGGTCAGCCCGATCTTCTGTACAGCCGAGACCCCCGTGCCGAAAAAGCCCACTGTCATTATGACACAAAGGAGCAGAGAAACTAACTTTTTCATATGATTCCCCCAAAAATCAGTATGCAGGTATTTATAATCATTATAGCAATTTTTTTCTTTCAAGTCAATAATTTTGCCGAAATCGGGGCAAATTTTCAAAATACTATAGACAAACCAATGAAAATATTGTATAATTAACTTGTGTTTTATTTTGCGATGCTCAAGATATCGCAGATACACAGCTGTGAACTTACCCGCAGATGCGGCACGGCAAAGAAAGGATGGTATTATTCATGGATTCTCTTATCAAGCTTTTAAAGGGAAATGCTCGTCTTTCTAACGAACAGCTGGCGGTCATGCTCGGTGTTACCCCCGAGGAGGTCGCGGCACGTATTGCCGATTATGAAAAAAGAGGCGTTATAAAGGGCTACAGCGTTATTTTGAATGAAGAACTGGCGGATAAAAACGCCGTTACTGCTTTTATAGAAGTTAAGGTAACACCCAAGGCGGACTTTGGTTTTGATGAGCTCGCCCGCACCATTATGATGTACGACGAGGTGGATTCCGTAACACTTATGTCAGGCTCCTTTGACCTGGCAGTTACCCTCAGCGGTACAAATTACAAGGAGATCGCACTGTTTGTGGCTAAGCGTCTGTCCAGCATTGACGGCGTTATATCCACATCAACACATTTTGTGCTCAAACAATATAAGGAACAAGGCTTCTTTATCGAAAATGAAGCCGCAGATGAAAGGGGATTCGTTTCTCCGTGATGGAATACGATAAACTTATTGCTAAAAAATGTAAAGATATGAAGCCTTCGGGCATCAGAAAATTTTTTGATATTGCCGCTCAGATGGATAATGTCATCTCTCTGAGCGTTGGCGAGCCTGATTTCCAGACACCTTGGAATGTCCGTCAGGCAGCCGTTACAGCTCTTGAAAAGGGCAAAACCAAATACACCGCTAACGCTGGTATCGTTGAACTGCGTGAGGCTATCAGCAGGAACATACATAAGAACACAGGCGTGGATTATGACCCTAAGAGCGAGATAATCGTTACTGTAGGCGGCTCCGAGGGTATTGACATATCCATAAGAGCGCTCATAAATCCAGGCGACGAGGTGCTTATAGTTGAGCCTTGCTTTGTGTGCTACGGTCCTATAGTATCTCTCTGCGGCGGTGTTCCCGTATCGGTCCAGACTACGGAAGAGACCGAGTTCAGGCTCACTCCCGAAATGCTCCGTGAAAAGATCACCGACAGGACAAAGCTGCTTATCCTCCCCTTCCCCAACAATCCCACAGGCGCTGTTATGGAAAGAAAGGACCTTGAAGCCATTGCAGAAGTGATACGCGGAACGGATATCCTTATCCTCAGCGATGAGATATACAGCTCCCTTACATACGGCGGAAAGCACTGCTCCATTATCCAGATCGACGGCATGAAGGAGCGCACTATTTTCGTAAACGGTTTCTCCAAGGCATATGCTATGACAGGCTGGAGACTTGGCTATGTGGCAGGCCCTCAGCCCATTATCAAGCAGATGCTGAAAATACATCAGTACGGCATAATGAGCAGCCCCACTATCTCCCAGTATGCGGCTATAGAGGCTCTTGACAACTGCGATGCCGATATCGTCAAAATGCGCAACGAGTACGATATCCGCAGAAGATGGCTGGTAAATGCCCTTAATGATATGGGTCTCCACTGCTTTGAGCCAAAGGGCGCATTCTATGTGTTCCCCAGCATAAAGTCAACAGGACTTTCCAGCGAGGAATTCTGCGAGAGGCTGCTGTATGAGCACAATGTTGCGGTAGTTCCGGGAAATGCTTTCGGCGACTGCGGCGAGGGATATATCAGAATTTCCTACGCATATTCGCTCAAGCACCTTATGACTGCGGCTGAACGCATGAAAGAATTTGTGGAACAGCTGAAACAGGACAAGCAATAATGATCTGCCCCGAAACCGTCACTGCGGCGATTTCGGGGAAATTTCTCTGAAAGGCAGACCTATGGACAGTGTTACACTGAATGCTTATGCGAAAATAAACCTTTATCTTGATATCACAGGCAGGCGGACTGACGGGTATCACACCCTCGAAACGGTCATGCACTCTATCTCCCTTTGCGACACTGTAGAGATAACAAAGATAACGGGAGAAACCGAGATAATCTGCTCGGACAGCTCGATCCCATGCGACAAAAGCAACATTGCATACAAGTGCGCCGCTGCTTTTTTTAAGCACACAGGCATAAGCGGCAGCAATGTGCGAATATCAATAATCAAGCGCATTCCCTCTCAGGCGGGAATGGGCGGAGGAAGCGCCGACGGAGCGGCAGTTCTCAAAGGACTGAACAAGCTTTACTGCACGGGGCTTTCACTGCAGGAGCTGTGCGATATCGGCGTTAAGACAGGTGCGGATATTCCGTTCTGCATTGTGGGCGGCTGCGGTTACTGCACGGGAATAGGCGAGGAGATCTCTCCCCTGCCGCTGCTTTCGGGAACTGTTCTTATAGGCAAGGGAAGCATCGGAATTTCCACAAAAGAGGCTTTCAGTGCAGTGGATTCAAAAAATCTTTGTCCACCCCATCACAATATCAAAGAGATATTTGCAAAAGCCGATATGACCGAGATATCACGCTGCTGCTATAACGCTTTTGAAGCAGCCACCGACCTTGAAGAAGTGGAGGATATCAAAAGCATCATGCTGCAAAACGGCGCTCTCTGCTCATGCATGACAGGAAGCGGCTCGGCAGTTTTCGGCATTTTCCAAGATGAAACATCTGCTGATATTTCCAAGAAAATACTTCATTCAAAGGGATATTTCTCGGAAATATGCAGCTTTATAAAAGGCTGATAAAAAATACACCCTTTTCAGGGTCGTATTTTTTTAACTATCAAATGTTAGATTAGTCTAACCAAACTTTTGAAAGGATACATATTCTATGACACTTGACAAGCTTCCGATTGGCAAAGAAGCCGTGATAACAGCTGTGGGCGGCGAGGGCGCTCTGCGGTGCAGACTGCTTGATATGGGCATTATCCCACACACCAAGATAATGATACGCAAAGTCGCTCCCATGGGCGACCCCATAGAGATACATCTGAGAGGATATGAGCTTACCATCCGTCTTGAGGACGCTCAGAAAATAGATGTAATGCCCATTGAAACTGAGGAATAATAAGCCGAAAGGATGATAATTTTATGGTATTTGCGCTTGCAGGAAACCAGAACTGCGGTAAAACAACGCTTTTCAACCAGCTTACAGGCTCAAATCAGCACGTAGGCAACTTCCCCGGAGTTACCGTTGAGGAAAAAAGCGGCGAGATAAGGGGGCAGAAAAACTGTACTGTAGTTGATCTTCCCGGCATATACTCTATCAGACCATACACAGGCGAAGAGATAGTCACCCGTGATTTTCTTATAAAGCAGAAGCCCGACGGCATAATCAACATTGTTGATGCCACAAACATTGAGCGAAATCTGTATCTCACGCTTCAAATGGCTGAAATGAAGATACCTATGGTACTTGCCCTGAATATGATGGACGAGGTAAAAAACAACGGCGGAACCATTGACATCAAAGGACTTTCCGACCGTCTGGGAATACCCGTCGTACCCATATCTGCGGCTAAGAACGAGGGCGTTGACGAGCTTATCGAAACAGCCGTTGAAACAGCGAAAAAGAAAATTCTTCCGCAGAAAATAGACTACTGCAACGGCGCTGTTCACCGCTGTATCCATGCAGTATGCCACATAATCGAGGATCACGCAGACAGAGTCGGACTTGGCAGAAGATTTTGCGCCACAAAGCTTATCGAGGCTGACCCTGCCATAACAGAAATGCTGGAGCTTAACACCAACGAAATGGACATGATAGAACACAGCATCACCGAAATGGAAACCGAGCTGAAAATGGACAGAAACGCTGCCATTGCCGATATGCGCTACACCTTTATCGAGGACGTGTGCCGCCAGACAGTGGTAAAATGCCACGAGAGCAAGGAACATATCCGCAGCGTCAAGATAGACAGCGTGCTTACAAACAAATATCTGGCAATCCCCCTTTTCCTGCTGATAATGATACTTGTTTTCTGGCTCACCTTCGGGGTCATAGGCAAATTTCTCAGCGACCTTTTGTCTCTCGGCATCGACAAGCTGACTGCCGTTACAGACAGCGCCCTCACTGCCTACGGTCTGAACCCTGTTATACATAGCCTTATCATTGACGGTATTTTTGCAGGCGTTGGAAGCGTCCTAAGCTTCCTGCCCACCATCGTCACATTGTTTTTCTTCCTGTCCATACTGGAGGACAGTGGCTACATGGCAAGAGTTGCCTTTGTAATGGATAAGCTGCTGAGAAAAATAGGTCTGTCGGGACGTTCATTTGTGCCTATGATAATCGGCTTCGGCTGCTCTGTTCCTGCGATAATGGCGACAAGGACACTTTCCTCCGAGCGTGACCGCAAGATGACCATTTTCCTAACACCGTATATGTCGTGCAGTGCAAAGCTGCCCATTTACTCTGTGTTCTCGCTGGCATTTTTCCCCAACCACAGCGCACTGGTAATGTGCCTGCTGTACTTTTTCGGCATCATCTGCGGAATAATTTATGGCCTTATCCTTGGTCATACCAAGTTCAAAGGCAAGCCTATCCCCTTTGTAATGGAGCTTCCCAATTACCGTCTCCCCTCCCCCAAAAGCGTCTGCCTGCTTATGTGGGACAAGGCAAAGGACTTCCTTACAAGGGCATTCACGGTAATATTTACGGCATCTATCATCATCTGGTTCCTGCAGAGCTTTGACACCCGCCTGAATGTGGTTGCTGACAGCTCACAAAGTATGCTGGCAGCTATCGGAAAGATAATCTCCCCTGTTTTTGCACCTCTCGGCTTTAACGACTGGCGCATATCCACGGCACTTATCACAGGCTTTACCGCAAAGGAAGCGGTGGTATCCACCATGTCTGTGTTGGTGGGAGCTTCCTCCAACGACCTGCTTCCCGCACTTCTGCAGGGAATGTTCACTCCTATGACCGCAGTAAGCTTTCTTGTGTTCTCCCTGCTTTACACACCCTGCGTGGCAGCTGTGGCAGCCGTTAAGCGTGAGATGAACTCCTCCTTTGCGGCAGTTGCATTTGTATTCATTCAGTGCGCCGTTGCATGGCTGGCAGCTTTTGCAGTCTATAACATTGGCAATCTTATTCTTGCGATATAAGGCGGTGTTACAATGAACTTTGCCGACTGGATAGCTCTGGGGCTGATAATTTTTCTGCTGATATGTGCAGTCAGATACATGATACGCTCCCGAAAGAAAGGCTGCTGCGGCTGCTGTTCGGAATGTTCAAAATGCTGCCATGAAGAAAAAAGAAAGCTTCCGTGAGTACATACAGAAAAAAAGTCCGTATCTTTTCAGGTACGGACGTTTTTTTACATATATAATACTAATCTTCAATCAACCTACAGACAAATCCTCGGCTGAAATAAGCCCATTCTTCGTCAAGCTCCCTTGCCGGGCGGCAAGCCCGCCTGCGGTCGCTTTCCTTGACTGGTCTTATTTCATCTGTCGGCTTTGCCTATAGAGCGATTTAAGATTAGTATAAAACTTATTCCACGTTTTTGAGAGCCTCGCTCTTGGAAACCTTTGATACCTTTCTCATCTGGAGCAGTGCCACCACCGCATAGCAGATAATTCCCGTTGCAACTGTTACAATATATGTTATAGGGCTCATCACATATGGGAAATAGCCTGTCATCATGGTGTAAAGATAGCTTTTGAAAATCGCTCTCATAGCAACATCAATGAAGGGAACGGAAATCGCCAGTCCCAGAACAACGGCTATAGAGGTCGATACTATGTAAAGGCTGCCGATCTCGCTGTTCCTGAAACCAAGTATTTTTGTAAGCGAGATAGACTGGAAGTTTCTCTCAATGACCTGCTTGCAGAGAACATAAACAACGATAACGAAGAACATAGCTCCGAACCATTTGAAAAGTTCCATCATTCCGCCCATTGAAACTGTAAGCTGGTCGGAAAGTTTGGTATAGTCATCAGCGGTTATAACGGAAACAACATCGTCATCATCAAGCTCCGTAAGCTCCTCATTTGAGAAATAGCCTGTGAAATAATCGGATCTATTGCCGAAAAGCTTGTTGTAATCGTCCAGATTCATAAATATCGCAAGGGACGACTGGTAATCATATACGCCGCCTACCTCAACGGTATATGAGCTGTCACGCTTGTATTTTTCATCAAGCTCTATGCTGTCGCCAGTCCTGATGCCGAACTTCTCGCTTATACCTGTAGAAATAAGCACCTTGCCCTCGGGAATAGCCGAATGGATATATCTGCTGTTTTTCTCGATGCCGTAAACGGAAATACTGTCAGTAAGGAAACCCTCCTTTGAATAATCATAGCTTGACATTGCAAATTTTTCCGCCCGGATATCAGTTACTTCATCAGCCTCCTCATAATCATAGAGAATATACTGATAGCTGCTTATCATATCATTGGTAATAATTTCCTTATACTGGTCAAGCATTCTGGGGAACATATCGCCGAAGCTTATAAGCACCGCTCCGAAAAGTATGCCGATTATCATTACGATATATCCGGGAAGATTAGTAAAGAATATCCTGAGACTGAATCTTGTTTTGAAGGGTATTTTGGTATTGAGGCGCATTGCCTTTTTATTTGTGTTCTTTTTCAGGTCATGACGCAGGAATTTCAGGGGCTTGAGTTTGAGCTTTGAGGTAAGCACCGTAAGATTTATCACAAGCATGAGCAGGATAGGCACAACTGTTGAAAGTACAAATGCGGACGGAACCCATACTGTTGTATAAGTGGTAAGCGAATACGAGCCTAAGTAAAGACCAACGCAGTAATCCTTCATTACAGTGTAGCCGATGATATTTCCGACAACGCCTGCCGCAGCTGTTACTATTACGGGAAGTATCATATAATGCCTGATAAGCTCGCCCTTTGTGTAGCCTGACGCACGGAGCGTACCGATAACTCCCGCTTCGCTGACAATGGTATTTGAAATAGTGACAGCAAAAATAAATGCGATAATAACTATCATCATATAGCACATTACCATTGAGCCTGCTTCATCGCCGCCGATATCATCAATGGCAAAATTTACAGCCTGATTAAGATATCTGGGAACATAATCAACAACAGTGATGATATCGCTCTGATCTATCTCGTCCTCAAAAGCTTCGTCCTCGGGCATTGTGTTTTCTTCGCCGTTTATCTCAGCGCTGACAGCGTCCTCAATGATGCCGAAAAGGAAATCATCAAGCTCTGTGGAAAGCTCCTCTTTTGAAGGCTTTTCCACGGAATCAAGGTACCGGTCCTTAAATTCCTCCTCGGTGGGACCGTCGTACTCTTCATTTCTTACAGCCGCATCAACGGACTTTTCGATAATTCCGAACACAAAGTCATCTGTTTCAACGGAAAGGTCGGACTTTTTGGGCTTCTCGACAGTATCAATATAGCGGTCAATAAACTCCTGCTCGTCGGGAGCGCTGTATTCACTTCCGGTGAGCATCGCATTCACACTGTTCTCAATGATGCCAAAGGTAAAATCATCTGTCTGAACGGAAAGATCGGCTGCAGAGGGCTTTTCGCCTGTTGCCATGTAAAGAGCCGCATATTCCTCCGCACCCTTTGAAATGCTTTCTGAAACCTCGGTAAGCTTCTTTTCAATAGCTGCCTTGTAAAGCTTGCCATATTCCTCAGCGCCTGTTTCAGCCGCTGCTGTTATCTCGTCAACCTTTTTCTCAAAGGAGGCCTTGTAGATATCCGCATACTCCTCGGAAGCCTTTTCAAGCTTATCGGTAAGAGCGTCTATCTGGGTTTGAACGATAGCCTCATCGTAATCTGTAAGCTCATCGCTGAGCAGGTCAGTAAACTTTTCCGAGCGCTCGGCTGCCTCCGTATCATCAGCATAGGGAGTATTGTACTGCCATGCGTAGTTATATTTAAGATTTTTGCTTTCTATGGCCTCAAATCCGCCGTCGGTCATTACAGCAACGGAAAAATTGATGGAGTCAAACATCGAGTCCGTGTTGCTCTCAAAAAGAGTGCTGTAATCGGGAAGCGCTATAAAGCCTGTTATTTTCAGTGCTTTCCCCTTGAGGGTAACAGTATCGCCAACTTTTATACCGTTATTTTTGGCAAAAACTCTGTCTATGGCTATTTCATCGTCCTGTGCAGGAAGAGAGCCGCTTAAAAGGCACGGGGTATTAACAGCGTCCGACTGCTTGAAAACACGGATATCTGCCCCTGTTTCGGCTGTCTTTTCGTCAAAGTACATATTGTTATAGAATGTCAAGTCAAGATTTCTTTCAAATGTATTCCGCAGCTCTTCGGGAAGAGGCTTGTCAAAGGTAACATGACCGTCCTCAATATTATAAAGCTCAAAGCTGTCATAATACGCTTTTTTCAGGCTCTCATTTCCAACACGCATACCCGAGCATATGGATATGAGCAGCACCATCATTATAAAAATGGCAATGTATTTGGTAGCGTCCTTTGCAAGCTCACGGGGCAGACGCTTGTTAAGTGGATTTTTCATCTGCACACCTCCGCTTACCAGTCAAGCTCTTCGGCTGAAAGCTTCTTTTCGTTGATTATCTGCTTTCTAACCATGCCGTCACGAAGCTTTACGACCTTGTCTGCCATGTCCTTGATAGCCTCATTGTGCGTTACCATGATGATAGTTGTGTTATATTTCTGATTTACAGTCTCAATAAGCTTGAGTATCTCTTTGGAAGTGTTGTAATCCAGCGCACCTGTAGGCTCATCGCAAAGCAGGATATCGGGATTTTTTACAATAGCTCTTCCGATGGAGCAGCGCTGCTGCTGACCGCCCGAAAGCTGAGAAGGAAGCTTATGACGATGCTCATACAGTCCGAGAGTTTTCAGTATCTCATCAACATCAAGAGGGTGGTCGCTGAGATATGCGCCTGTTTCAACGTTTTCCTTTATGTTAAGGTTGGGTATAAGATTGTACATCTGGAATATGTAGCCAAGATGCTTTCTGCGGTATTCCGTCAGTGAGCGTTCGTTCATGTTTTCTGTCTTTTCACCGTCTATGGAAATATATCCCGAGTCAGCGTCATCTATTCCGCCTATGATGTTAAGAAGGGTGGATTTGCCGCTTCCCGAAGGCCCGAGAAGAACGCAGAACTCACCCTTTTCTATGCCAATGTTTATTCCTTTAAGTACCTCTACCTTGCTTTCCCCGCTGCCATAGCTTTTTCTGATATCGTTTATTTCAATAAACAATGCTGAGCACCCCTTTACTATAATGAATACATGAACATCTGTTCATGTATTCATTATAGTGCCTGTTTCGGGTTTTGTCAATAAAAAACAATGCTATTTAACATCAATTCGTATGGCTATACAATGAGTTAGCTATAGACAACTGCACTTTTGGGTAATTTATACTAAGCACCAATTAAAAACTATACAAAAAATTGAGCATAATCTTGCGTATATGGATTATGCGATGATTTTTTGTCTATAGTTTTATTGGTGATTAGTATTATACTATGCCGAATACCAAAAGACAATGCGCATATTTCTAATCAAAGCAAAAGGCTGCGCAGAATGACCTGCACAGCCTTTGATTTATGTATTCAATTTACTGTTAAAGGAACTCAGCCCATTACAGCAACTACTTCGTGAACACCGCTTGTGATACCGGAAATAACATTTCCGTCAACAGCCTTGCCGTCCACGGTAAGGGACTTGATACCCTTGGAAACGTGATCGGGGTTCTCGATCTTGATGTTGAATGTTGCACCTCTGAACTGACGGGATATGGTGTAGCCGTCCCAAGCCTTAGGAATGGAAGGATCGATCTTCAGTCCGTCGTAAGAAGGAATGATACCGAGGATATACTGGGAAATTGCAACGAAGTTCCATGCAGCTGTACCTGTGAGCCAGCTGTTCTTAGCCTCGCCGAATCTCTTAGCGTCCTTACCTGCGATCATCTGAGCATATACATAAGGCTCGGTTCTGTGGAGCTTTTCATCTTCCTGATATACGGGAGCGATCCTTGTGTAGTAGTCAAATGCCTTGTCGCCCATGCCTGCATATGCTGCTGCGCACATGATCCATGCGTTGTTGTGGCAGAATATACCTGCGTTCTCCTTGTATCCGCCGGGATATGTGGAGATCTCGCCGTACTCAACGATATATCTTGTAAATGCGGGATTGTTAAGAACCAGACCGTGGGAAGTACCGAGATACTTGTCGATGCTTGCAATGGTCTTATCGGTGAACTCCTTGCCGCCTACATCGGACATGATGCAGAAGCCCTGAGGTTCGATAAAGATCTTGCCCTCTTCATTCTCGTGAGAGCCTACCTTCTTGCCGTAAGCATCATATGCACGGAGGAACCAGTCGCCGTCCCAGCCGTAGTCAATGATAGCCTGCTTCATCTTGTCGATCTCAGCCTGTGCCTTGTCGGCTTCCTCGGTGTTGCCCATTCTGCGGCAAAGCTCAACATACTCAGGTCCGATATATGTGAACATACCTGCGATCATTACGGACTCGGCAGTCTGCTCGTTAAGAGGCTCGCCTGTTTCGGGGTTAACTTCCTTAGCGATATTGCTTGCAGTGTTCTGGAAGCTTTCGCCGGGAACACGGGAGAAGCAGTTCAGGTTAAGGCAGTCGTTCCAGTCTGCACGGCCGATAAGAGGCAGGCCGTGAGGTCCCTTGTTGTTTACAACGTGATAGAAGCTTCTCTTCAGGTGGTCAAGGAGGGGCTGAGCAAGCTTGGAATCATTCTTATAATCTACCATTTCATTAAGAATGTCGTAGTCGCCTGTTTCCTTGATGTATGCAGCTGTGGAAAGGATCATCCACAGGGGGTCATCGTTGAAGTTTGTACCTGCGGCATCGTTGCCCTTCTTGGTAAGGGGCTGATACTGGTGGTAGTTTCCGCCATCCTCAAGCTGAGTAGCGGCGATATCAAGTATTCTCTCTCTTGCTCTCTCGGGGATCTGGTGAACGAAGCCGAGGATATCCTGGTTGGAATCACGGAAGCCCATTCCTCTTCCGATACCGCTCTCAAAGTAGGAAGCGGAACGTGAAAGGTTGAATGTAACCATGCACTGATACTGGTTCCAGATATTTACCTGTCTGTTGAGCTTATCATCGGGAGAAGAGATGGTGTACTTAGCAAGGAGCTCGTCCCAGGTCTTCTTCAGCTCTGCAAGAGCAGCATCAGCCTTTTCAGCGGAATCGAACTTCTTCATCATCTCATATGCACGGGACTTGTTCATGGTTCCGTCAGCATTGAACTTCTCGGGATAAGGATTCTCAACATAGCCGAGAACGTAAACGAGAGTCTTTTCCTCGCCTGCTGCAAGAGTGATCTCCTTGCAGTGGGAAGCGATGGGAGACCAGCCATCAGCAACAGAGTTGCGAGGCTTGCCCTCAAATACAGTCTCAGGATCTGCAAAATCATTGTAAATGCTTCCCATAAATGTCTCACGGTCGGTATCAAAACCGTCGATAGGCTCATTTACGGTGTAGAAAGCAAAGTGATTTCTTCTTTCCTTATATTCGGTCTTGTGGTAAATTGTGCTGCCCTCGATCTCTACCTCACCTGTGTTGAAGTTTCTCTGGAAGTTGGAGCAGTCGTCCTGAGCGTCCCAAAGGCACCACTCAACGAAGGAGAAAAGCTTGAAGGTCTTCTTTTCGCTGCTCTCGTTCTTGAGAACTACCTTCTGAACTTCACCTGTGAAGTTCTGAGGAACAAAGAAAGTAACTTCAGCGGAAAGACCGTTCTTCTTGCCCTTGATAACTGTGTAGCCCATACCGTGACGGCATACATACTCTTCAAGCTCAGTCTTTACGGGAGACCAGCCGGGATTCCATACAGTGCCGTTATCGTTTATGTAGAAATAGCGTCCGCCTGCATCTGCGGGAACGTTGTTGTAACGGTAACGTGTGATTCTTGCCAGACGAGCGTCCTTATAGAAGCTGTATCCGCCTGCTGTGTTGGAAATAAGGCTGAAAAAGTCCTGTGTTCCAAGATAGTTTATCCAAGGATAAGGGGTTTTGGGAGATGTGATAACATACTCCTTGGCAGCGTCATCAAAGAAACCGAATTTCATTGAACATACCTCTTTTTTCATAATTTTAGTTAAACCTCCCGCATTGTCACGGAACGGAATGACTGTCGGGATATACTTTGACCCACTCCCGGCAATCCTTATAGATATTTTACCATATTAAACGTTTAAATTCAACTGTAATGTGTCATTTCTACCCAACAAATAATTTAAACGTTTTTTGTGCATTTATTACAAAGAAATAAAAAGGGCATACGTGATCCCTTTGCTGCAGGTATTACGTATGCCCTTTGAGAAAAATATATCAGCGTCAGTTCTGATGCTGATTGTTCTGCTGGTTCTGCTGCTGATTCTGACGGCAGTTCTGTCCCTGCTGCTGTCTGCCCTGACGGTTCTGGCTGTTCTGCTGATTCTGATTGTTCTGCTGGTTATTCCGCTGATTGCTGCTGCGGTTGTTCTGCTGGTTCTGATTATTGCACATTTTATATCATCCTTTCCGTATGCGCCGCAAATGAATGCTGCGCAGGCAGATGAAGCTGCCACGATAGCTATTATGGCTGCAAAGCAAGTTTTTATTCCTGTCACTATTATTTTCATAAAATTTCTTGCAATAACCGAATATAAACTGTATAATAGTATTACTGAATAAAATAACCGAAAGGTCGGATAAATTTATGAGAACTTGCGGCGTTCTTATGCACATTACAAGCCTCCCGTCTCCATACGGAGTGGGAACTCTCGGCAGCGAGGCATATAAATTCGTTGATTTTCTGAAAAAAGCAGGTCAGACCTACTGGCAGATCCTTCCTGTAGGCCCTACAGGCTTCGGTGACTCCCCTTACCAGAGCTACTCGGCTTTTGCGGGAAATCCCATGCTCATCGACATTGACGAGCTTATCAAGGCAGGACTTGTATCCGAGGACGACAAGGATCTGAAGATACTTGCGGAAAAGAAGGAGTTTGCGGACTTCGGTCAGATGTTCTCCTTCAAGCGCCTTATCCTTGCCAAGGCTCATGCTGCCTTTGCGGCAAATGCCGATAGCGAGCAGAAGTATCTTTTCGGCAAATTCTGCCGAAAGAATGCCTGGTGGCTGGACGATTATGCGATGTTCATGTCAATGAAGTATTTCTTCAAGCAGGTCATGTGGACTGAATGGGATGACAGCTACCGTCTCAGAGACCCTCAGGCCCTTGCAAAATATGCCGAGGAACACGGTGTTGACATTGACTGCTGGAAGTTCATGCAGTTTCTCTTCTTCCGTCAATACAAGAATCTGAAAAAATACGCCAACAAGCGTGGAATAAGCATTTACGGCGATATGCCCATCTATGTTTCCATGGACTCCTCCGACATCTGGGCAAATCCCGAAATGTTCATGCTCGACAGTGACAGAAAGCCTACAAAGGTGGCAGGCTGCCCTCCCGATGATTTTTCTCCCACAGGTCAGCTCTGGGGCAATCCCCTTTATGACTGGGACTATATGGACAAGAATAACTATAAGTGGTGGATAAAGCGTGTTCAGTACAGCGCAAAACTGTTTGACCTTACCCGTATCGACCATTTCAGGGGATTTGAGAGCTTCTATGCGATTCCTGCCGGCGACAAGACCGCTGAGCACGGCGAATGGCTGCAGGGCCCTTCAATGAAGCTTTTCAGTGCAATAAAGGCAGATCTTGGCGATGTTAAGCTGGTAGCGGAGGACCTTGGCTTCCTTACCGATGAGGTTAATGCTATGCTCAAGGCAGCAGGCTATCCCGGAATGAACGTTCTCGAGTTCGGCTTCTGCGGCGAGGACAGCAGCTATCTTCCCCACAATTATGTTAAAAACAGCGTTGTATATATCGGCACTCACGATAATGAGACAGCTCTCGGCTGGTATCTTGCTCAGGACAAGGCAGGAAAGAAGCGTATCAGAAAATATCTTGGACTGGATAAATCCGCTTCGGACAGCAAGGTCGTACGTGAGCTTATCAGGTGCGCATACGCAAGCGTATCCGAAAACTGCGTTATCCAGATGCAGGACTGGCTCTGCCTTGACAATTCCGCACGTATGAATATTCCCTCCACCATCGGCGGCGGAAACTGGGCTTGGCGCATGGATAAGGACGCCTGCACAAAGGAGCTTGCAAAGGCAATGAAGAAAATGGCTAAGACCTATTTCCGCAAGGCTCATAAGGGTGAATGATATGAAAAGGCTTACGATGATAGGTGCGGCAGTTCTTTCTGCCGCACTGCTCCTTACAGCCTGCGGCGATACAGCTCAGAAAAGCACGGCCACAGATACATCTGCAGTTTCCGAAGCTGTCTCAAAAGCTCCCGAAACTCCCGAGAAATTTCAGGCGGCAATGGTGTCACGCTCACTGTACAGCCTTGGAAATACATCAAGGCTCAAAGCAAAGCTTCGTCAGGCGCAGTCAGGCGAGGATATGACCGTGGCATACATCGGCGGCTCCATTACCCGTGGTGAAACAGCAGGTGCTGAGGGCTGCTATGCAAAGCTTTCCTACAATTACATCGCAGAAAAATACGGGACGTGCGATAATGTCAAATACGTCAATGCAGGTGTCAGCGGAACTCCCTCGGTGCTGGGAAATCTCAGACTGCAAAAAGACGTGCTGGACTATAACGCCGACATTGTTTTCGTGGAATTTGCGGTAAACGACGCTCAGGACAATACTCACAAGGAATCCTATGAGTCACTTGTGCGGACAGTTCTCACGCAGGAAAATGACCCTGCGGTGGTGCTTATTTTCAACAGAACAGCAAATGGCTACACCGCTCAGGAATACATGAAAGAGATAGGCGATTATTATTCCCTGCCAATGATATCCGTGGCAGACGCTCTTACTCCCGAATTTGACGAGGGCAGAATGACATGGGAGGATTACTCAGATGACCAGTCACACCCAAATGCCGAGGGTCACAAGCTTCTTTGCAGCTTTATTGAAAATCTGCTGACGGAAGCCGAAAATGCACCCGATGAGGAATACACACTCCCGCCTGCATACAGGTTCGGTTATCCGTTTATGGATTCACAGCTTGTAACTCCCGAAGCTCCCACGGCAGAGCTTATCAGCCTTACCGACACAGGTTCCTTTGAAGCTGTGGAGCAGGGCGCAACTGACTTCCCCACCAGCTGGAAGCTTTCCGAGGGTACTGACCCGCTTAAATTCAAAGCCACCGCAAGCAGCGTGTTCTTACTTTTCAAGCGTAATAATTCCGACACAATGGGTTCCTTTGAGGTCTATATAAACGGCGCAAAGGTCAAGACTATCCACTCCAACCAGAAAGATGGCTGGAACGAGCCTTATTCCGAGCTGGCAATCAAGTTCCAGACCATAAAGGATATGGATATCGAGATACGTCCCGCAGAGGGCAGCGAGGACAAGAACATAACCATTCTCGGCGTGGCTGTGGCTGCACAGGAATCGGCACAATAATTTATACTCTATAGGCAAAAGAAAAAGCGTTCATTCTCAATGAGTGAACGCTTTTGTTGATATACTGGGGTTTTATCAGCTGTTTTTATCGGTGGTGTGGAACTGCTTTAAGTTGCCTATCTTCTCGTTTCTCTCGTCAAGAACCTTCTCAACGTCGGACCATTCAAGTCCCTGATTAACGGCAAGCACCATTACATGATAAAGCAGATCGTTTATCTCGTTTTTCAGCTCCTCATTGTCACCGTTCTTTGCGGCAATGATAGTCTCGGCTGCCTCTTCGCCAACCTTTTTGCAGATCTTGTCAACGCCCTTTTCGTAAAGGTAGCAGGTGTATGATTTTTCGGGAGCATTGCCCTCGTCAAATGCTTTCTTGCGGAGCTTCAATACTTCAAATATTTCCTGATATACGGTCATTTTACTTCTCTCTTTCCTCATTTAAATTTATGAGCTTCATTGTATCCATATCAAGCTCACGGTAATAGCAGTTGTTGGGAATGCCCTTATAGCTTGTGTGGCAGATGTTTCCCTTGTCGGGAGTTGCCATGAACACCAGCGAATTCTGCTCACAATTTACAAATATCCTGTGGAGAGTAAAGGTGTTGCCCGACTCCTGCCCCTTGAACCAGAGTTTATTGCGGGAGGTGCTCCACAGCACTACCTTTTTCAGCCTGATAGATTCCTCCAGTGCCTGCTTGTTTATGTATGCGATAAGAATAACCTCTTTTGTATCCATATTCTGCACCGCTACGGGGATAACGTGATTTTCACGAGACATATCGCTGAGCTTGTTCCAGTCCAGCATAAGCTCGTTTGTTTCCTCAATAAGTCCCATTTATGCTATCCTTTCGGTCATATTATTCTTACGGGGATATTATGGCGTTTAAGCTCTGCCTTGACTTCCCCGACAGTAAGCTCTCTGTAGTGGAAAAGTGATGCGGCAAGGGCTGCGGTAGCTCCTGTTTTCTCAAACACCTCGGGGAAGTCGGAAAGCTTTCCTGCGCCGCCGCTGGCAATAACAGGGATAGACACATTATCACACACAGCTTTCAGCATATCAATGTCAAAACCTGCCTTGGTTCCGTCAGCGTCAATGGAGTTAAGGCAGATCTCTCCAGCGCCCAGCTCTTCTATGCGCCTTACCCAGTCGATAAGGTCAATGCCCATATCCACACGGCCGCCGTTAATATAAACAGTCCACTTATGGTCGCCTATCTTCTTTGCGTCAATGCCAACGCATATGCACTGGCTGCCGAAAATATCTGCGCCGTCCTTGATAAGCTGAGGATTTTTCACAGCCTGAGAATTGACAGACACCTTGTCAGCGCCAGCTCTCAGGATATCCCTGATATCATCAACGCTCTTTATCCCGCCGCCGACGGTGAGAGGAACGAAAACCTTTTTCGCAGTTTCACGTACTACGTCAAGGAACACTCCCCTGCCCTCGTATGAAGCGGTGATATCGTAAAATACTATCTCATCGGCACCCTGTCTGTTGTATTCCTCGGCACATTCAACGGGGTCGCCCACGTCCTTTATGCCCTCAAACTTTATTCCCTTCACTACCTTACCGTCACGGACATCAAGGCAGGGTATTATTCTTTTAGCAAGCATATCAAACCTTCCTTTCGTTCGTATCAGGCAAGCTCAGCAAAGTTTCTGAGCATCTGCAGTCCCACTTCTCCGCTCTTTTCGGGGTGGAACTGTGCGCCGTAAACATATGCTCCGTCATGAACGAGAGCGGTTATTTTTCCGCCGTAATCACAGTATGCGGAAACATTTGCCTCATCGCACACAGCGGCATAGGAGTGGACGAAGTAAACATAAGGGTGCTCAGGAAGACTTTTCAGAATGGGGCAGTCCCTGTTTATCTCCAGTTCGTTCCAGCCCATGTGTGGGATTATCATATCCTTGCGGTCTATCTTCTCGACCTTTCCGCCGATAAGTCTCAGACCGTCAGTCTCTTCAAACTCATAGCCCTTGTCGAATATGAGCTGCATACCGAGACAGATACCGAGAAATGGCTTTTTTCTTGCCTCTTCCCTGATGGTATCCACCAGGCCGCTGTCACGGAGCATTTTCATTGCCCACGGGAAAGCGCCCACTCCGGGGAGAATGATCTCGTCTGCTGCGCATATCTCATTCTTATCAGCTGTAAGCTTGTTTTCAACACCCAGATAATCAAGGGCATTTTTCACGCTGAAAATATTTCCTGCGCCGTAATCAATGATAGCTATCATTTACAACACTCCTTTTGTGGAAAGCACCTCGCCGCCGTTTATAACAAGAGCTGCTTTAAGTGCGTGCGCCAGTGCCTTGAACATTGCCTCGTTCTTGTGATGGTCATTGGAGCCGTAGGGGCATTTAAGGTGAAGCGTGATTCCTGCATTAAACGCAAAGGCTCTCATGAACTCTTCGGTAAGGCAGTTATCGAATTCGCCTGTTCTGGGGTCATTGAAGCTGCATTCAAAAGCAAGGAAAGGTCTGTTGCTGATATCAAGGCAGCAGAACCCAAGGCTCTCGTCCATGGGGATAAAGCTTGTTCCATACCTTGCAATGCCCTTCATATCGCCCACAGCCTGCTTGAATGCCATACCAAGCACAATACCTGTGTCCTCAACGGAATGATGACCGTCAACATAAAGGTCGCCTTTGACCGAAACGTCCATATCAAAGCCACCGTGAACACACAGAGCAGTGAGCATATGGTCAAAAAATCCTATTCCCGTATCAATATTATGAACGCCCTTTCCGTCAAGGTCAAGCTTAACGGTAATCTGGGTCTCCTTTGTATTTCTTGTTATTTCGGCAATGCGCATATGATTTTTCCTTTCGTATCAAAGCTGCGGAAGAATTTCCCTGAGTGCTGCCAGAAACAGCTTGTTTTCACTTTCCGTTCCCGCTGTTATCCTGAGATAGCTTCCCATATAGCGGACGGCGATGCTTCTTTCCAGAAGCTTATCATAGATCTCCTTTGCCTTTGATGTTTTCACAAAAACAAAGTTTGTCACCGAATCGTACACCTTTTCAATATAGGTGCAGTTTTCAGCCAGTTCAAGAAGAGCCCTTCTCAGCTGCTTTCTGCTCTCTATTATCTCAGCGGTGTATTCATTTATAAGCGATTTGTGCCTGAATATCTCGCAGGCAACTGCCTGAGTTACGGAATTTACATTGTAGGGCGACTTCACCGCTTTAAGAGCGCTTGTGATACCCTCGTCCGCAACGGCAAAGCCAAGTCTCAGGGCTGCCATTCCCATGCTCTTTGAACAGGTTTTCAGCACAATAAGATTATCGTACTTATCCACCTGATCCAGCACGCTTTCTCCCCAGAAATCCATATATGCTTCATCAATTACAACAAGACAGAAAACGTTCTTTATGAGCTTGATGATATCATTGCGTGAAACTCCCAGCGATGTTGGGTTGCAGGGATTTGAGAAGATGACCGCCTTAACATTGTTATTGTTGCAGCAGTCGATGACCTTTTGGATATCAACAGTCAGGTCGTCCTCTTTGTGCAGAGCCTTTATTTTCAGCTCATCAACATAGCCGTAAAAGGCATACATTGAAAAGTCGGGAGAAAGGGTGAGAACTGTGTCACCCTTTTCCAAGAACGCTCCAAGAATAACGCTTATCAGCTCGTCCGAACCGTTTCCTGCGGTGCATTTTTCGGGAGAAATGCCGTAAAAATCGGCAAAGCCCTTTGTTACAAGCTCCGCTGCGGAATCGGGATAGCGGTTGAAGTCGATATTGCGGACAGCATCGGCAATAACATCGCCAAGCTTGTCCCCGATATTGAAGCATGACTCATTTGCGTCAAGTCTGACTGCATAATTTTCGTTTATGGGAGAATAAGGCTCAATGCCCTTAAGCTTTTTGTTAAGCTCGTATGCCATTTAAAACAATCCTTTCAGAATTACTTGTCAAATCTAATCTTAATGGCATGAGCATGGGCGGTAAGACCTTCCTTTTCAGCGATGCAAACAATATCGTCCTTTGCATCAAGAAGAGCCTGCTCAGTATAGTAAATGAACTGAGAACGCTTTACAAAGCTGTTTACGGACAGAGGCGAGAAAAATCTTGCAGTTCCGCTGGTGGGAAGAACGTGGTTGGGACCTGCAAAATAGTCGCCGAGAGGCTCGGGGCTGTAGCGGCCCATAAATACGGAGCCTACATTGTCAAGCTTTCCAAGGTATCTCATAGGATCCTCTACCTGAATTTCAAGATGCTCGGGAGCAAGAGCATTTGCCAGCTCAAGTGCGCAGTCAACGCAGTCGGTGACGATTATTGCGCCGTAGTTGTCGATGGAAGAACGGATAATATCCTTTCTTTCAAGGGACTGCATCTGCCTTTCAAGCTCAGCGGAGGTCTCGTCAGCTATCTTTTCGCTGGTTGTGATAAGGATTGCGGAAGCAAGCTTATCATGCTCAGCCTGAGACATAAGGTCGGCAGCAAGGAACTTGGGGTCAGCGGATTCATCTGCAACTATAAGTATCTCGCTGGGGCCTGCGATCATATCAATATCGACCTTGCCGTAAAGAAGCTTCTTTGCGGTGGCAACAAAAATGTTGCCGGGGCCTACTATCTTGTCAACTCTGGGAATAGTCTCTGTGCCGTATGCAAGAGCAGCAATAGCCTGCGCTCCGCCGCACATGAACACCCTGTCAACGCCTACAACAGCAGCCGCAGCAAGGATATCGGGATTGGGCTTGCCGTCCTTGCCTGGAGGTGTTACCATGATTATCTCCTTAACGCCTGCGATCTTTGCGGGAATAGCATTCATAAGAACGGAGGAGGGATATGCTGCTGTGCCACCCGGAACGTAGAGACCTACTCTCTCCAGACCTCTTACACGCTGACCAAGAATGCAGCCGTTGGACTTTGCATCAATGAAGCTCTGCTCCTTCTGTCTGTGGTGGAACTCAGCAATATTCTCCATTGCGTCCAGAAGCGCATTTACGAAATCCTCGTCTGCTTCGTCAAGTGCATCGTGGATAACATCAAGGGGAACTTCATAATATTCGGGGAGCTTGCCGTCAAACTTCAGGGTATATTCGTTTACAGCCTTGTCTCCGTTTTCCTTAACATTGTCGATGATGTCCGAAACTATTTCGGATATCTTCTTGTCGGTCTCGCCGTTGCGCTTTTCAACTTCCTTTAAGAAAGCGACTTCGGAAGTACCGTCTGCAATAATTTTTCTTATCATGACAAAACTCCTTATCAGATGTTGGCTTCAATAGCCGATATAAGCTTTTCTATCTCATTCTTGCGCAGCTTCAGGCTTACCATATTGGCAATAAGGCGTGCGGAAATGGGACAGATATATTCATATACCTCAAGGCCGTTTTCCTTGAGAGTTGTTCCTGTTTCAACGATATCAACGATAGCGTGGGAAAGTCCCAGCAGAGGCGCCAGTTCAACGCTTCCCTCTATCTTAACGATATCAACGTCCATATTCTTCTTTTCAAAGAATGTTCTTGCAACGTTGGGGTACTTTGTGGCGATAGTTCTTACGTGAGTACCCTCATAGAAGTTCTCGCCTTTTTTGCCTGCAAGAGCAAAGCGGCACTTGCCGAAGCCAAGGTCGGAAAGCTCAAAGAACTTGCCGCTCATTTCTATGATAGTATCCTTGCCTACAACGCCAAGGTCGCACACGCCGTTTTCAACGTAGGTAATAACGTCCGCTGCCTTTGCAAGGACAACTTCGATATCGTCTCCCACGGGGAGAATGAGCTTTCTGCCCTTTTCATGGACAGCTGTGCAGTCGTAGCCAAGCTTTTCAAGCAGTGCCACGGTATCCTTTTCCAGTCTGCCCTTTGTGAGAGCTATTCTCAGGGGTCTTGATATATTGCTGTTCATATCTGAAGTTCTCCTTTATTACAGTTTCTCGGAAGTAATGGTATCGGAAACGATGTCAATTCTTCCGATCTTCTTCTTTGCGGCATAGGCACGTACTTCTTCAATAATATCAAACACAGCTGTCTCAGCGGTAAGGCCTTCGGAAATAAGCTTGCTGCAATGTACAGCCGCATCGGTCTCATGACCGTCTGTGCCGAATACAATAACGTCAACAGGCTTGGGACGGAAGTCTATCTTCTTCATCTCAGCCCTTGCAACTGCGTCAACATTTACTGCAAAGCCTGCGGCGGGAACATCATATCCAAACTCAGAAAGAAGCTTGTCGTATCTTCCGCCTGAAAGAACAGCGTCTCCGCAGCCCTCGATATAGCCCTTTATAACAGTACCTGTGTAGTAGTCCATACGGTTTACAAGACCAAGATCAATGGTTATCATGCCCTTGTAGCCAAGAGCGTTGGCTCTCTCATAGGTCTCTTTCAGTTCGGCGAGGACCGCATCTGCCTGTGGGTCGGAATAAAGCTTTGCAGCCTCTTCAAATACCTCTTCGCCGCCGAAAAGTCTGGGCAGCTGCTTGAGCGCCCTTGCAGCCTCGCTGTCCCCTACTGTATCAAGGAGATCGTTCAGAGCGGGATAGTTCTTTACCTCGATAAGGCTTCTGATATTCTCGGCAGTATCGCTGTCGCAGTCAAGCTTTTCTATCATTGCCTTGAAAAATCCGATATGACCAAGCTCCAGGCGGAAGCCCTCTGTCTGGAATGAGGAAAGTACCTCAAGAGCATTTGAAAGAATTTCAAGCTCTGCACGCTTTGAAGCGGAGCCGATAAGCTCGATACCCGTCTGGCGGATCTCATCGCTTCTTCCTCTCATGCTGGGCTTGCTGCGGTAAACGCTCTGACTGTAGCACAATCTGATAGGAAGCTCCTGCTCTCTCAGACGTGTAGCGGTCATACGTGCGATAGGCATTGTGGAATCGGGACGAACTACCATAAGTCTCAGCTTGTTATCCACCAGCTTGTACATACTTTCCTGAGGAAAATATCTTGACTTCATGTTGAAAACATCGTAAAATTCCAGTCCCGGAGTGATCACTTCGGAATAGCCCTTTGCCTTGAAGCTGTTCTGGAGCCTTGTTTCCACTGCACGGACAGCAGCGCAGTCCTCAAAAAGCAGGTCCCTTGTTCCCTCGGGGGTGATCAAATCAAATCTTTTCATAACTATCTCCCAAATTTTATTACATTAAAGTGATACCATATTACCAAATTATCATACTACTATAATAACATAATAATCATATCTTGTCAAGGCTTGCCGATAAATTAGGCAATATGACCCTTGATAATCAAAAAATCCCTGTTAAGCTTGTCTATATCAACGGAACCGTCATCTCTGACAGAGCTTGCTTCAACGGTAAAGTCGCCGCTGTAGCCCATTTTCCTCTCAAATGCGAAAAATCTTTCAAAATCTACATGACCCTCGCCGAAATGCAGCGTCCGCAGGTCTGACCAGTCCTTTACTCCCCCACCATAGTCGTTGATGTGCAGGTGACGGATATTGTCAGTCCAGAGCTTTTCATCATACACCTTGTCAAGCTCGCCGTGAAACTCAGCCATTTTCGTATCAAAGGTAAACGGTATATGGGGATATTCCTCCGCCAACTCTTTAAGATGAGCCGCAGGAGTGGATTGATTGCAGACAACATTTTCAACGGTAAGCGTCAGTCCATGCTCCGCAGCCATATCCGCAAGCCTGCCGTAAGCTCTAAGGTTTGCACCGAAATTGCTGTCGGACACAAGCCCGTTCCACAGATGAAGCACCAGCAGCTTTGCGCCCACCCTTTCGGCAGCCTTGCAGTTCATCTCAAACCGCTCATATGCCAGATCATCTTCGGCAGCGATAAGCTCGCCTATGCTTTTTTCGCAGTGGACGGCGGGGATATCAAGCCCCATCGCCTTTACATCATCGGCAATACTATCAAGCTTATCATACCACGAATCATAGAGCATAAACTCAAATCCGTCGCAGTGGAGCTGCTCCGCAAAGCCTGCCAGAAGCCTGTGATCTCTGCCGTTTTTTCTTGTTATAAGCGCTCCCGTGGAGCATAATACCTTGTGCATATCTCACCTCAGAAAAGACTTATCTGGTCGGACTTAGGCAGATCGCCCATGGCTCCGATAGACTCCAGCTTCTCGATAACGGACTTTGAAACTCCGCTGCGCTCCTGAAGCTCATCAATAGAAATGAAATTTCCCTGCTGAACCGTGTCATAAAGCGCCTTTGCCGCATTTTCACCAACGCCGCCCGCAGCCGCAAAGGGCATACGTATCTTTCCGTCCTCCACCTTGTATTTTGTGGCGTGGGACTTAAAAATATCAATGGGCAGGAAGTCGTAGCCTCTTGCCATCATCTCGTTGGTGAGCAGCAGCATATCATATGTGCCCGAATCCTTGGCAGTCTTGTCATTTCCCTTTGCCTTTATCTCGTTCATCTTGAACTTGACGGCTTCTCTGCCCTGCATAGCAGTTTCGGCATCGAAATCTTCGCCACGAACTGTAAATATGGTAGCGTAAAATTCCAGCGGATAATAGACCTTGTACCACGCAAGCTTGTTGGCTGCAATAACATAAGCCGCCGCATGGGCTTTCGGGAACATATATTTTATTTTCAGACAGCTGTCAATATACCACTCCGGAACATCGTGGTCACGCATGGTCTGCTTCATCTCCTCGGTGAGGAGCTTTGGAGCCTTACCCTTACGGGTTATCTCCATTATCTTAAAGGAAAGGTTGGGATCAACGCCGTGATAGATAAGATATGTCATGATACCGTCACGGCAGCCGATAACGTCCGAAATTGTGCATATGCCGTTTTTGATAAGGTCCTGCGCATTGCCCAGCCATACGTCCGTACCGTGGGAAAGTCCCGAGATCTGGAGCAGGTCGGAAAATTTTGTGGGCTTTGCATCAAGAAGCATCTGCATGGCAAATCCCGTACCCATCTCAGGGATAGCAAGGGTTCCTGTCTGCCAGCCGATATCCTCAGCGGTAACGCCCAGTGCTGCGGGCGACTGATAAAGGCTCATTACCTTTTCGTCCGCAGGGAAAATATCCTTTGTCATAACGCCTGTCATGTCTTCAAGATGCTTGTAAAGTGTGGGCACATCGTGTCCAAGCTCGTCAAGCTTCAGGATAGTATCATGGAGTGAATGGAAGTCGAAGTGGGTTGTGACGAAGTTGGACTTTGGGTCTTCCGCAGGGTGCTGAACGGCGGTAAAGTCGTAAACCTCATAATCAGAGGGAACAACGACCATTCCTCCGGGGTGCTGACCTGTGGTTCTCTTAACGCCAGTGCAGCCCAGTGTGAGCCTGTTTTCCTCAGCCTTTGAAACGTGCTTGCCAACGGCTTCAAGATAATGCTTTACGTAACCGTATGCGGTCTTTTCAGCAACCGAACCTGTGGTTCCCGCCTTGAACACGTTCTCGCTTCCGAAAAGTGTCTCGGTGTATTTATGAGCGGAGGTCTGATACTCGCCCGAGAAGTTAAGGTCGATATCAGGCGCCTTGTCTCCGTTAAATCCAAGGAACGTTTCAAAGGGGATATCGTGACCTTCTCTTATGTATTCAGTGCCGCACTTGGGGCACTTTTTAGGCGGCAGGTCATAGCCCGAGCCGACCGAACCGTCGGTTATGAACTCGCTGTTTTTGCAGTTGGGGCAAAGATAGTGGGGCGGCAGAGAGTTAACCTCCGAGATACCTGACATATTTGCAACGAATGATGAACCTACAGATCCACGGGAACCTACCTGATAGCCATGCTCATTGGAGTTTGCAACAAGCTTCTGGGCGATCATGTACAAAACCGCAAATCCGTTTTTGATAATGGAGTTCAGCTCCTTGTCAAGACGCTTCTGAACGATGTCTGGCAGCGGGTCGCCGTAAGTCTCCTTAGCTCTTTGCCATGTGATTCGGGGAAGCTCCTCCTCGGCATTATCCATGCTTGGGGTGAATGTTCCCGGCGGAATGGGTCTGATATCCGGATCGACCATATCCGCTATCTTGTTTGTATTGGTAACAACGACCTCGTAAGCCTTTTCCTTGCCCAGGTAGGAAAATTCCTCTAGCATTTCATCAGTCGTCCTGAGATACAGCGGCGGCTGATATTCGGCATCGGCAAACTTGTCGTACATAAGTATCTTTCTGAATATAGAGTCCGCAGGGTCCATAAAATGAACGTCGCAGGTGGCAACAACGGGTATGTTCAGCGCCTCACCCAGCTTAACGATCGTTTTGTTGAACTCCTGCAGATCCTCAACGGTGTTGATGTTCTCGTAATCCTCATCACGGATAAGGAACTGGTTGTTGAGGGCAGGCTGTATCTCCAGATAATCGTAAAATGAAGCTATCTCGCAGAGAACGTCCCATGGTCTGCCGTCACGGACAGCAGTGAAAAGCTCGCCCGATTCGCAGGCGCTTCCCACGATGAGACCCTCACGGTACGTGAGCAGCTCGGACATGGGTATTCTCGGCCGCCTGTGGTAATGGTTCAGGTGGCTGAACGAAACCAGCTTGTACAGATTTTTAAGTCCCGCATTGTTGCGCACAAGGATTATCTGATGATAGGTTCTCAGGAGCCTTGGGTCAACGTTCTTGGTAACGCTGTTTATCTCGCTGATGTTCACGCAGCCGTGCTCGGTGATAAGACGTGTGGCAAGCTTGATGAAAATGCGTCCCAGCATTTTTGCGTCCTCAAAAGCACGGTGATGGTCAAACTCGCCCAGTCCAAGATGCTTTGCCACAACATCAAGCTTGTGCTTTTTAAGCTCAGGCAGCATACTGCGGCACATTACCACCGTATCAATAGTGGAAAAATGGAACTCAATGCCGTGACGGAGACATTCTGCACGGATAAAGGACGTATCAAAGCCCGCATTGTGGGCAATAAGCACGGGATCTTCACCGCAGTATTCGATGAATTTTTCAAGTGCTTCCTTCTCGGAGGGCGCACCCTTGACCATTTCGCCCGTGATACCCGTAAGCTTTGTTATCCTCTCGGGGATAGGACGCTCGGGGTCGGCAAAGCTGGAAAATGTGTCGCATAGCTCCAGGTCACGGAGCCTTACTGCGCCGTACTCGATGATCCTCTCGCCTGTAGCGGAAAATCCCGTTGTCTCCAGGTCAAACACGATAAGCTCGCCCTTGATGGGAACGTCCTTATAGACCTTGACAGCCTCAACGGTATCATCAACGGAATAGGCTTCGCAGCCGTATATTATCTTAAACTCTCCGCCGCCTTTTCTTATATCATCGCAGGCAGCCACCGCATCGGGAAATGCCTGAAGTCCACCGTGGTCTGTGATGGCAATAGCCTTATGTCCCCACGAATATGCACGCTTGATAAGCTTGTCCGCTGGGGTTATCGCATCCATCTGGGACATATTGGTGTGCATATGAAGCTCAACACGCTTTTCCTCGCAGGTATCAGTTCTTTCAAGCTTTTTCACCAGCATGATATCATTGGCACGCATGATAAATTCGTTGTCAAAAGTATCAAAATCCGCCTTGCCCCTGATAACAACAGTGCAGCCCTTTTTGAGCTTTGCAAGAACATTTTCGCTGTCCTTGTCGGCAAAATCCTTTATGGAAATAGAACCCGTGTAGTCGGTAAGGCTAACAGTGGTTATGCGCTTTTCCTCACCCTTTTTGTTTTTTATCTCCTTTTCGGCATAGTCAAAAACATCGCCCCAGATAACAATTCCGTTTCTGGCTTCATTTATATCGCCGATGTTGGTAACGCTGTCGGCATAAATGCGCTTTCCCTTGACTATCTCAGCGCCGTCGCTCATTACGGGGATATCCTTGAAATCAACGGTGACTGTCTGAGGAGCCTCTTCCACATATGCGGGACGTGCAGGAATGTCAGGGTCGGGAATGGGCAGAGAATCGGAATAGACCTGCTTCATCATCTGCTCATAATGGTAGTCATTATCCTGCTCTGTCTGCTTTTCGATAAGCTTTACGGTAAGTTTTACGGAAAATTCCTCATTCAGCAGCTTTGCAAGAGCATTTTCAAAGCCAGCCCTTGACAAAAGCTCCGCACCGCCTCTTTTAAGCTCGATATGTACGGTATTGTTGTCGATATAATAAAACGCACCGTTAAGATGACCGTTTATCACCGCCATATCCTGCTTTAAACGCTTGACAGCCTCGCCCGTGTATTTTGCGTCCAGCATATCGGGAGTATATCTGCATTTTATGCGCAGATAGTCCAGCCCCACAGCCTTTGCCGCCGCACGCTCGAACTCGTCAAGGTTATCAAACCTTTGCAGCTGAGTAAACTTTGCAAACAGAACCATCTGCTTGCCGTCCTTGCTGTGGCATATTTTCAGCAGCTCTCCTCTGCCTACGGGGTTGGGGATATTATCGGTATATTCGGAAAAAAGCTCTTTTATCAGCAATTTCTGTTTTCCTCCCGCAGCTTGTCTATCTCAGACAAAAGCTCTTTCAAAACGTCCTCTTCCTTTACTTTTCTAAGAAGCCTGCCCTTTCGGAAAATAACGGCACAACCGTCTCCGCCCGCAATGCCGATATCAGCCTCGGCAGCCTCTCCGGGGCCGTTGACAGCACAGCCCATGACTGCAACCGTGATATCCTCGGGGACATCCTTTACCGCAGCTTCAACGCTCTTGGCAAGCCCTACTATATCTATCCTTGTGCGTCCGCAGGTGGGACATGACACAAGCTTTACTCCGTGACCAAGACCGATTGCTTTGAGAATATCCTTTGCAGCTGCCACCTCGGTAACAGGGTCATCAGTGAGGGAAACACGGATAGTCTCGCCTATGCCGTCACAAAGCAACGAGCCAATTCCAACAGCCGATTTGATAAGTCCCATATGAGCCGTGCCAGCCTCGGTAACACCAAGATGCAGAGGATATTCAGTCTGCTCTGCCGCAAGGCGGTATGCTGCTATCATTGTCTTAACGTCGGATGATTTAATGGAAATTACGATATCATTGAAATCGCACTGCTCCAGCAGCCTTGCGTGACCTATAGCGCTTTTGACAAGAGCCTCGGCGCAGGGGCCGCCGTACTCGGCAAGAATATCCTTTTCAAGGGAGCCTGAGTTAACGCCTATCCTTATGGGGATATTTCTTGCACGGCAGGCATCGGCAACAGCCTTTACCCTGTCCATTCCGCCGATATTTCCGGGGTTTATGCGTATCTTATCCACGCCTGCTGCGGCACATTCCAGCGCCACCTTATAATCGAAATGGATATCCGCAACCAGAGGCACGGATATCCTGTTCTTTATGGCTTCAATGAGCCGTACATCTTTAAGCGACGGCACGGACACACGTATTATCTCACAGCCTGCCTCTTCAAGTGCCATTGCCTGACGGACATTGCCCTCCACGTCATCAGCAATAACATTGAGCATGGATTGGATATATATTTTCTTACCGTCAAAGGTAAGGTTTCCGACTTTTACGGGGTGGAGCTTTCTCATTTTGCATTCTCCTTTGATTTGCGGTATCTTTCAGCACAAGGCTACTTTATGATATTCTTCACATCATTGAATGTAACAAAGAGCATAAGCAGCATAAGCAGTGCAAAGCCCGCAAAATGTATCATACCCTCTGTTTCGGGCTTCATGGGCTTTTTGCGCATCGCTTCGATGATAAGGAAAACCAGTCTGCCGCCGTCAAGAGCAGGCAGGGGCAGGAGGTTGAAAATTCCCACGTTTACCGAAATAAGCATAGCTATTTCAAGCAGAAATCCTATATCAAAGCCTGATTCCTGAGCGCTTTCCGAGATAACCGTAACTATTCCCACAGGGCCCTGAAGATTGTTAAGACCGTATTTGCCTGTGATCAGATCTTTCAGTGAAAGGAGCACAAGGCGTGAATAGTAACAGAACTTGTTTCCCGCCTGAGGAAGAAGATCAGCTGCTCCAAGCTTCTTGGCATATACCTTGAAATCATAGTTGAGCACACGCTCGCCTGTTTCTTCATCAACAGTGAGCTGGAATTTTACACCGTTCAGATCAAGCTTCCGGCCGTCACGCACTACCACAAAATCAAGTACGCCGTCCTCGTCATTTCTGAGCTGATAGATGATGTCATTTGCAGTGAAGATATGCAGTCCGTTGACCTTTACTATCCTGTCGCCCACCTGCATACCCGCTGCCTGACAGCCCGAACCGTCGGATATCTCGGCAACGATATTTGTGGTGTATTGCTGTGCCACCAGAAGTGTCACTATGGAAATAAGAAAACCGAGTATCAGGTTCATTATGGCACCTGCTGCGATAACTGCCATTCTGCGCCAAACAGACTTGCTGCGGAAGCTGTTCTCGCTGACTGCCTCCTCGTCCTCGTCCATGGAGCAATAACCGCCAAGGGGCAGGATACGAATGGTAAAAAGCGTGTTTTTACCCTGCTTTTTGAATATCGCAGGGCCCATTCCTATGGCAAATTCCTTTACGTCTATCCCACATTTTCTCGCAACGATAAAGTGACCGAACTCATGTACCACCACGATCACGCAGAAAATAAGGATCGCACAGATGATAGAAATAACTGTACTCATTAGCTCCTCCGAAAATCAGCAGATGTGATATCTGCTGTCAATAAACGCTCTTGCAGCCTTATCTGCTTCAAGAACCGTGTCAACGCTGTCGGCGCACTTTACGGGTATCTCATCAAGTGCGGCGCATACTCCCCTGCCTATATCGTTAAAGCCTATCTTTTTGTCAAGGAAAAGCTCAACTGCACGCTCGTTGGCACCGTTCACAATACTTCCCGCCGTTCCGCCTGTTTCGGCTGCCCTGACAGCCGCAGCAAGGCATGGAAAAGCCTCCATATCTGGCTTTTCAAAGGTAAGCTTGCCATAATCGGTGAGGGAAAGCTTACCCGATGCCGAGGGCATACGCTCGGGATATGTAAGCGCCAGCTGTATAGGTATCTTCATATCGGGAACGCCAAGCTGAGCAATGACCGCATTATCCGCCAGAACTATCGCCGAATGGACAACGCTCTGCCTGTGGACAACTATCTCCACATCAGAGGGCTTGACGTGAAAAAGATGACACGCCTCCATAAGCTCCAGCCCCTTGTTCATAAGTGTGGCGCTGTCAACGGTTATCTTTCTGCCCATTGACCAGTTGGGGTGCTTGAGCGCCTGCTCGATAGTCACATTTTCCAGCTCTTCAAATTTCTTTCCGAAGAAAGGCCCACCCGAAGCGGTAAGGATTATCCCTTTGAGCTGCTTTGAAACGTCACCCTTTATGCCCATTATGCACTGAAAAATTGCGCTGTGCTCGCTGTCAACGGGAAGTATCTGCCTGCCAAGGTCGGCAGCCAGCTTCATAACGATATCTCCGCCTGCAACAAGAGTTTCCTTGTTGGCAAGAGCAACGTCCAATCCACTTTCAAGAGCGGCAATAGTAGGATTTAATCCGACCATTCCCACAACGGAATTGAAAGTGATATCCGCAGTATCGTCCGACGCAAGGGCGCACAGTCCCTCCATACCCGTAAGTATCTCGGTGCCTGTTCCGAAAAGCTCATTTTTTAAAGGCTTGACATATTCCTCATCAAAGATGCAGACCCTTTTCATGCCGAACTCTTTTGCCTGCTCGGCAAGTCTTTTATAGTTGCTTTTCAGAGCAGCGGAATGTATGCCGATGCCGTGGAGCCTGCATACCTCGGCAGTCTGAGTGCCGATAGAGCCGCCCGATCCCAGCAGATTTATCTTCTTCATAAAAACGTCTCCAAAAAAATCAAGGTGCTGCCCTGCTCCGAATTTATCCGAGCTCGAAACAGCACCGTTATTTCACATCATCAGCTAACGCTGGAAACAAATATATTCTGACCGAATGCGTTGAAAACCAGCATGATATAAGGAAGCACAAAATATACGCTGTCAAAGCGGTCAACTATTCCGCCGTGACCGGGAAGTATCTTGCCGTAATCCTTGATACCGTACTCTCTTTTGAGAAGTGAAGCTGAAAGGTCGCCCACCATGCTGATGGGAGTTGCAATCATCATTACAACGGAAAGCAGCAGGTAATTTACCTCAAAATCAATTCCGTTCAGGTGCATAACATACTTGTAGCCCATTGCGTAAAGAATGAAAACAATGACAGTTACCACAAGTCCGCCGACTGCACCCTCGACTGTTTTCTTGGGAGAGATATCGGGGCAGAGCTTGTGCTTGCCGAAGAATGTACCTACAAAATATGCACCGCCGTCAGGTATCCACGCAGCCATAAGAGCCATTATAACATAGGATATGCCGTGAACGCTGCTCATATTCTTCAGAGATACAAGGCAGGTAACGGAAAGTGTGATAAGGCAGGTGGTGGTCACCATCACAGCCAGCTTGTCAAAGGGCAGGCGCTTGTGATCGGCAACATATCCCGCAAACATCAGGAACACGATAACAGAAGCTGCAAGCAGTCTCCAGATATCGCCGATAAAATCAAACCATGTAAGCAATGGTATCGTCACAGCAAAGGCAATGCACATTGCAAAATGGCCCGGATACTTATTCACACCGCAGCCGCAGGCATGGAGAATCTCATACACGGACATTCCCGCTATTGCCGCTACAACAATGGGATAAAGCACGGTATTGCTGAGTATCATTACGATTATGCCAATAGTAATACCGATTATAGCAGTTATGATTCTTGTTTTCACGGTCAAACACCTCCGAAGCGCCTGCTTCTTGAAGCGTATGCTTCAAGAGCCTTATCCAGCTCTTTTTCATTGAAATCAGGCCATAAAACATCTGTAGAATACAGCTCGGCATACGCCGCCTGCCACAAAAGGAAATTGGAAAGCCTCAGCTCGCCGCTGGTGCGTATGATAAGGTCGGCATCGGGTGCTGAACCTGTGTAAAGCATTACCGAAAAAAGCTTCTCGTCAATATCGGAGGGCTTAATGTCCCCATCGGCAGCAGCTTCCGCCAGTCGCCTTGCCGCATAAACAATATCATCTCTGCCGCCGTAGTTCATCGCAAACATGATCGTCATAGAGTCATAGCCCGCAGAATTTTGCTCCAGCTTTATCATGCGTTCCCTGAGCTTTTCGGGAAACGGCTCCTTGCTGCCGAGAAACATTATCCTTGCTTTTTTGCCCGTAAACCGGTCAGCCTCGTCAAGATAATCGTAAAAAAGGCGCATAAGAGCATCTACCTCTTCCTTGGGGCGCTTCCAGTTTTCGGTGGAAAACGCAAAGAAAGTGGCATACTTTATTCCCCTGTTTCGGCAGGCGTCCATTATCTTGCGGAGATTATCGGCTCCCGCCTTATGACCCGCAGGACGTGGAAGGCCACGCTTAGCAGCCCATCTTCCGTTGCCGTCCATTATAAATCCCACATGAGCAGGAACATTTGCAGTGTTTTTAGAAAGATCAGATGCGCTTATAACTACACAACCTCTCTGTAAATCAAATATATCCGCAGATCAGACGGTCATGATCTCCTTTTCCTTGTCAGCAACAATTGCGTCGATATCATCAACAGCCTTGTCAGTTACCTTCTGGAGATCCTTTTCGATAGACTTCATGTCGTCCTCGGTGATCTCGGAATTCTTCTTCATAGCCTTGAGCTTGTCAAGAGCATCTCTTCTTGCATTTCTTACAGTTACCTTAGCCTCTTCGCCGTCAGCCTTTACCTTCTTTACAAGCTCCTTACGGCGCTCCTCAGTGGGCTGAGGGAATGCAAGACGGAGTACCTTGCCGTCATTTGTGGGAGTGATTCCGATATCGGAAGCAAGGATAGCCTTTTCAATATTCTTGAGAGCAGACATATCCCAAGGCTGGATAACCAGAACTCTTGCCTCGGAAACGCTGATTGCAGCCATTGCGTTGATAGCTGTGGGAGTGCCGTAGTAATCTACCTGGATCCTGTCGAGAACAGCAGGGTTAGCTCTTCCTGCTCTTACTGTGGTAAGCTCTCTTTCAAGGGCTGCGAGGCACTTGCTCATTTTCTCCTGGGCTGTTTTAACTGTTTCGTGCATATTGATCTTTTCCTTTCAAAGTATATTTATCACGTATTATTGCTTATTCGGGAACTACGAGTGTTCCGACATTCTTGCCCATGCAGGCATCATAGATATTTTCGGGACGGTTGAGGTCAAAAACAAGAATGGGAAGATTATTGTCCTTGCACATGGAAGCAGCGGTGCTGTCCATTACCGCAAGATTCTTGAGAAGTATCTCGTTGAATGTGAGCTTATCGTACTTGACAGCGTCATCATACTTGTTGGGGTCCTTATCGTAAACGCCATCTACCATTGTAGCCTTGAGGACGATATCCGCCTCGATCTCGGCAGCTCTCAGAGTTGAAGCGGTATCTGTGGAGAAGAAGGGATTTCCCGTTCCGCAGCCGAAGATAACGACTCTTCCCTTTTCAAAATGTCTTACAGCCTTGTTTCTTATGTAAGGCTCTGCGACCTGAGGCATTGAGATAGCAGTCTGAACACGTACATCAAGTCCCATGGATTCCAGCACATCAGCAACAGCAAGTGCATTCATTGTGGTCGCAAGCATTCCGATATGGTCTGCACGGGTCCTGTCCATAGCGCCGCTGGAACGGCCTCTCCAGAAGTTTCCGCCGCCTACAACGATACCCATCTGAACGCCTGCATCGGCGCACTTCTTTATGCTTGCGCATATGGGCGTGATAACGCTGTAGTCAAGACCTGTCTTCTTATCTCCCGCAAGGGCTTCTCCGCTGAGCTTGAGAAGAACTCGCTTATATTTGATCTCATCGGGCATAATTCAAACATCCTTTCCCTCTATCATACATTTTCAATTATCTATTTTACACTATTTTGCTTATAATGTAAAGAGTTTTTTGTAAAAACTTGTCACAGAGAGAAATTATTTTACATAATTATCAAAAATATTTTCGCAGGCTGCGTTATCGGCTGTAACAACATACATATAATAACCGCCGCTGTACTTTGAAAAATAATTCTCCAGCTTGTCATATTCATCGGGATTGTAACCCTCGAAATCCTTTTCTCTTGCAGTAATGCGCTTTTCAACCGCAGCTTCAAGAGCCGCTTCGTCGATATCGGAAGCATCTATAACGAATATCTCATCCGCAAATCCGCCTGAGCCGCAGATGGACATTGCAAAGTCGCAGCCCTCGGGGATTTCAAAATCAAGATACATATGAACACGGTCAGCGCCGATATCAGCCATGGAGGGCAGCTCTACGGTGTTTTCTATCTCAGCAACGATATCCGCACAGGTGAAAGCTTCCTTGGTCTCGGAGGTCTCAGTTGTTTCCTCAGTCTCGCTGACGGTAGTTTCCTCGGAGGAAGCCGCTTCTGTTTCGCTCACAGTCTCGGAAACGGACTCAGTGACGCTTTCGGTCTCCGACTGAGCGGAAGTATCTGCAGGAGCCTCGTTTTCTGCCCCGCAGGCTGTCATCATAACAGCACATAAAGCCGCCGCAGCGGCAAGACAATATTTCTTCATATCTACTATCACCTTTCAGAAAGACCTGCTGTTACAGACCTTTTCATATTTTTCTTATTCTCCGCTGTAAACGTGTGTACGAAGATATTCAAGCATAGTCCTGTAGGTAGGCTTCTTGAAATGCACACCGTCCGCCTCGGCGTCCTCCTCGGGAAATCTTCCGTCGGGACCTTTGAGTGCCGTGTTAAGGTCAACATAGTAAACACAGCGGTTGTTTGCAAATTTAAGCAGATCGGCATTGAAGCTGTCGATATCCGAATTAAGGATAGGATTATCCTCGTCAGTTTCCCTCTCCCCTGTTACGGGCGGAACGGAAATGACATAGATATCCGTATTTTCCCTGTTGATGCTGTCAATAAAATCGCCGTAATATGACAAAAGCTGCTCATCGGTATAGGTTCCCAGCATATTAAGTCCCAGCAGGATATAAACATGCCGGGGAGAAGCGGCATTAACCTTATCGGCTGCAAGGATCTCGCTTCCGTCTGCATTTGTAAGAGGTGTAGTGCCTATACTGACAACGCTCATTCCGATGCCTGCAGCGATCTGTTCCTCGGAGATAAAGCCGTATGTGCCAAGTCCCACCATAAGGGAGTCTCCCACAAACATACAGTCATCAAAGTAGCTTTCATCTACCTCTGCACTTTCGGCAATGGGGTTAATGTCGGCAGTTGATGTTCTTTCGCTCACCGCCTCCGTTTCTGTTTCTGTTTCCGGAACGGTCTGTGAAACGGTAAAAGCCGTCACCTGAGATGCGCTGCCGTCAGCTTGGGGCTTATCATCGGCAGGCGAGCTGCTTTTCATATAAAGAGCAAAGCACGCAGCGAAGCTTGCTGCGGCAAATAATATTACAAAAGAAATACGGAATTTGATGCCGTTTTCCTTCTTTTTGCGGTCATAGTATGAGGACAAATCAATTCCATCCTTCCGAGTCTGAACCAAGTTTCATTATGCCTGTAAGACAACTAAAAATATTATACTACAAGCTCATACAAAAATCAACAGCCCGCATAATTAAAATTCTATGAACGTAGATGCTTGTAGCTATGTACAGGAAACACATTTATTCAGTGTGTTCCCTGTAAAGTCTTATCCCGCCGCACTTTTGGCACATTCAAGCATGGTGTCGGCAAAAATGCCATATCCCCTTGTAGGGTCACGGACAAGCACATGAGTGACCGCTCCCACAAGTTTGCCGTTCTGGATAATGGGACTGCCGCTCATTCCCTGAACTATGCCGCCCGCTTTATCCAGCAGCCGTTCATCGGTCACATGAATGACCATATTCCTGCAGTCGGTGGAATTGCCCATATCTATCTTTTCGATCTCGACCGAATAGCACTCAGGCTCGCAGCCGCTGATGGTGGCATATATCTCAGCCGCACCTGTCTGCACTTCCTGCCGCATTGCCACGGGAACTGCACTTTTAAGTGTGGGACTGCTGCCCATTTTGCCGTAAACGCCGCATTCGCTGTTTACAAGCAGGCTTCCGCTGGCTTTGTCGGAGGTGAACATTCCGATAAGCTCTCCCGGAGCGCCTGCCGTGCTTTTTTTCACGCCGCTGATATATACGTCAGCCGCTTCACCGCAGGACATGGTAAGCATCTCTCCCGTGTCCGTATCGCATACAGGGTGGCCAAGACCTGCAAATATCCCTGTGGAGGGGTCATAAAAAGTCACCGTGCCTATGCCTGCGGAGCTGTCTCGCACCCACATTCCCGCACGGTAGCTGTCGTCCGAAGCCGCTTTGCTCGGTTTGAGAAAAACCACTCTGTGCTCACCGCTGCGTATCAGCTCCACACCAAGGGTCTTGCCGCCGCTTTCCTCGATAATGCGGCTCACGTCCTTATTGCCCGAAACAGGCTTGCCCGAAATGCTGACGATAACATCGCCTTCGTCAATGCCTGCTTCTCTTGCAGGCGATATGATACCGTCACCAGTGTCAAAGCCCGTAAGCTCCACTACCAGAACTCCCTCGGTCATAAGCTTTATGCCAAATGGCGTTCCGCAGGGAATTACCACAGGCTCTGCCACCTCGGTGACATTTACATTCTTTATGGGAAATACGCCGAAAAGGGTCAGCTGCTCAGTGCGGGAAGCCAGCGCCCCAGACATTGCCGCCGCATTCTGCGGGCACTGCAAATAAAAGGAATAATTTTCGGGAATAATACTCTCTGAACGAACTGCTATATGCTCGCCCAGCTTCAGATTTTCTCCGCCCGTAACAAGATAATTATCGGGGAGAGAAACGTTATAATAAAGGATACCGCCCGTAAGTGCCGCAAGAGCGGCACACGCCGCACCACGGAGCAGTTTAAGTGCTGATACCATATCTTCATCCTCTCCGCAGCTCTCCGCCGCATCTTTTACCGATCTACGATAAAGCCGAGTAAACAGCATCTTATTGAAAGCCTGTACAGCTTTTATCGTTCATCGGCACGAACTTCCTGCCGCAAGGTGCCGACCGCAGCACACAGCACAACAGAGTGCATTCTTTGTCGGAACTTACCCTTACTGTTTTAATATTTGCACCGCACTTCAAAATATAAGAGTTTTATATTCTGTAATTTTACCCCCATTCTTTTAAAAATCAAGTCGGATTTAGCATTAAATGTACATATGTCCATTTCTGCATTTTATTGGTCATTTGTCACTCACCTGCAAATTTTTATTATCGGGTCAAAAATCGCTTGCATAGGCGCAAAAAATGTGATATAATGTTATATTAGCAGTGCTGTGATGATACAGCGGTTTTATTTTACAGGAAAGAACGGTATTTTTTATGGAAATTTTCAGAAAGATAATTCTGGGGCTGAGCTGCGCCGCATTTGCGGTATGCTGCCTTTTTCTGAATCTTATGGGCGGAATAGGACTTATGTCCAATAACTATACTGACATCGGAAGAGCACTGATAATTTCCGTAGTGCTTCTCGGTCTATCGCTGCTGCTGGCTTTTTTCAGGAACCGGATAACAAATCTCGGCTCAGCGCTTCTGAATATTGCAGGAACTGTTTTTTACATATACCCGATTTCAGTTCTCAACGGGATCCCCAATGCAACTGTAACAAAAGAAAGCATTGAGGTACTCACATCAAGGATATATCCCGCAATAATCGTTACGGTGCTTCTGGCAATAGCTGTTTTTGCGGATATCTTCTCATATGAACGCTCGGTAAAGCGTGCCGAGCGCAAAAATGCAAAGCTCAAAGAAAAGAACCGTTCTCTCAAAGAGGACGAAAAGATCGTATAAATTTCCGAAAGGAATGGTAATATAAATGAGTGTCACTATTAAAGATGTAGCCAAAGCGGCAGGCGTATCGGTAGCAACTGTTTCACGAGTGCTCAACAACAGCTCGGCAGTATCCGATGAGACTGCGGCAGCAGTTAACGAGGTCATAAATGAAATGGGTTACAGTCCCAATTTTCTCGGCAGAAACCTGAGGAAATGCGAGACAAACAATATCCTTGTTATTCTGCCCTCAACTGAGCATACTGTTTACAGCAACATCATCAATGGTATGCAGGACGCAGCATATCCGTTTTATGATATTTTCCTCAGTACAAGCAACAGCTATCTTGATACCGAGATGCGTCTGCTTAATATGCTCTTTAACCGCACAGTCGATGCGGCAGTGCTTCTCGGAACTCAGATAGACGGCGAAAAACTCAACGAGCTGAACAAGAGCTATAACATTGCTCTCTGCTGCGAGCGCAGAGAGGGTGCAAATGTTCTCACCGTTACTATCAATGACGAAGCGGCGGCTTTTGACGCTGTAAGCTTTTTCCTGAAAAAAGGAAAGAGGAAGATTGCTCTTATCACCACTGTAACAAGCGCTCATTCCTCTCACGACCGAGAAGCGGGATATACCCGTGCTCTGGCAGCTTACGGCATTGAAAAGGACGAAAAGTACATCTACCGCTGCTCATATGATTACACCGACGGCTGTGAGGCACTGAAATATTTTATGAGCCTCCCCGAGCCTCCCGAGGCAGTTTTCTGCATTTCCGACCTGCTGGCAGTTGGCGTTATAAAGCAGGCTTCCCGTGACGGCATTGCCATCGGCTCACAGCTGGAGGTTTGCGGCTTTGATAACATCAGCCTCAGCGAAATGTATATCCCCGGTATAACCACCGTTGCTCAGCCCGGATATGAAATGGGCAAGACAGTTATCACAAAGCTTCTGGAAAATATGCACAAGACCGAAAAGAACAATGAGCATATCATTCTGGATCACGAGCTTATTATCCGTGGCTCGGCAAAATAAATACATCTGCAAAAAAGGAATTTTTTATGATATATACAGTTACCTTCAATCCCGCAGTTGACTATGTTCTCAGGCTCCCAAGCCTTAACGGCGGAAGCGTGAACAGAACCACCTCAGAAAAAATATGCTGGGGCGGAAAGGGAATAAATGTTTCATATGTGCTGAAAATGCTTGGCACCGAAAGTACCGCATGGGGCTTTGCCGCAGGCTTTACAGGTGCAGCTCTTACAGAAGCGGTAAAGGAAATGGGTATCTCCGCCGACTTTATCACCCTTGACGAGGGCTTTACAAGAATATGCGTCAAGCTTTTCGAGACCGACAGTGCAAGAGAAACTGAGATAAATCCCGGTGGTCCCGTTATCAGCAGCGAAGCCATTGATAAGCTGCTGAAGAAAACCGACACTCTTAAAAGCGGTGATGTACTTATTCTTGCGGGAAGCGTGCCAAAGTCCGTTCCCGAGGACATTTACGAGACTATCTGCCGCAGGCTTGAAAACAGCGGCGTGCTTATTGCTGCAGACGCTTCAGGCAGCCTACTCACAAAGCTTCTCAAATATAAGCCTTTTCTGATAAAGCCCAATCATCACGAGGCGTCCGAGCTTCTGGGCTGTCCGATATACAATGCAGATCAGGCGGAAGCCTGTGCACTGAGACTGCGTGTTATGGGAGCATCAAATGTTATCGTGTCTATGGCAGAAAACGGCTCTGTGCTTGCAGCAGAGGACGCAAACGTATATCGAATAGGCGCTCCCAAGGGCACCGCTGTCAACTCTGTAGGCGCAGGCGACTCAATGCTTGCAGGATTCATTGCAGGATACATAAACACCAAAAATTATGAGACCGCCCTCAAATGGGGTACAGCCGCAGGAAGCGCAACCGCATTCTCCGCAGGACTTGCAGACCGTCCCACATTTGACAGGCTTTTAAAGGAGATCTCGGAATGAACAGGATCGCTGAATTCAAAAAAATATCAAAGGAGCAGTTCTTAGCTGACGGCGCAAGACTTCTTCCAAACTATTCGGAAGCGGAGCTTTCACAAATGTATGAGGATATCCGCCTGCCAAAGCGTGCCACATCAGGCTCCGCAGGCTATGACTTTTATATTCCCTGCCCCATAAAGCTTATGCCCAACGAAACAATAACTATCCCCACAGGAATACGTGCAAGGATAGATGACGGTTGGTTCCTTATGTGTTGCCCCAGAAGCGGACTTGGCTTTAAGTACCGCCTGAGGCTCGACAACACCGTTGGCATTATCGACAGCGATTATTTTGGCGCTGACAACGAGGGTCATATCCAGATAAGGATAACCAACGAATCAAACAGCGGCAAAATACTTGAGCTGAAGGCTTCCGACGCATTTGCACAGGGAATCTTCATGCCTTTCGGAATAACAGTTGATGATGCAGCCGAGGACAAGCGCAGCGGCGGTTTCGGAAGCACTTCTGCAAAATAAATTTAGCTAAAATGAATTTTTATTTTTAATTTCCTGCATTTTTGCATTTTACCCACTTGACAAATGCTTCAAAAAGAGTTACCATATATTTATACAATAATGCTGTAATGGAGCGATGTTTATGAAAATGGTAAAAGCAATAATCCGTCCCGAAAAGGTTTCAGATGTGCTTACCGCTTTGGCGGATAACGGAATATATCCTGCAACAAGAACAAGCGTTCTTGGCCGTGGAAAGCAGCAGGGACTTAAAGTAGGCGCTATCCATTACGATGAAATGCCCAAGGAAATGGTCATGGTTGTGGTGGAGGATGAAATGGTGGATAAGGTAGTTAACGTTATGATAACCGCTGCCCGAACAGGCGGCAAGGGTGCATACGGTGACGGAAAGATATTCATTATCCCTGTTGAACAGGCTATAACCGTAAGCACAGGCGAATACGGTCTGTAATATACTATTCTAATCTAATGACATAAAAAAGCAAAACGGCTGTCATGAAATACCGACAGCCGTTTTATTGTTAGCCCACATGACAGCCTGTGATAGTCACAGCCGCAGCCTGCCTGCCAGTCTCGTCATAAACATTGACATTGTAGTAGCAGGTGGTGCGTCCGTCCTTTACACAGTGCGCCTCGGCATAAAGCATATCGCCCTTGGCAGCACTGAGAAAAGCTATGTTGGAGCTTATGGAAACAACACCCATTTTCTCATGGTTCGATGCCACTGCAAAGGCAAAGTCCGCCAGTGTGAAATAAACTCCGCCCATAACGCCGCCCATGGCATTTTTATGCTTGCGTTCAAGCTTTACGGAGCATTTTGCGTATCCATCGCCTATCTCCTCAATGACGGCGCCATTCTCGGTAGCAAACCTGTCATCTGCAAAAACTTCTCTTACTTCTTCTAAGGTCTTCAAATCCGTTCACCTGTCCTTTTATGCTTTAAGTTACTGTTATTATACCACATTTTCCGCAAAATACAATAGAAATATTTGACCGTTACATATACGAACCGCAGCGCACTGCTCCGCATATAATGTGTAAGGGCAGGATAAATGCCCATTATTCAGGAAAGGAAATGCGCCATGTCCGACACATATATTATCGCAGGCGGAGATATGCGTTTTTCAGCCCTTGCCGAACAGCTTGGGGATAAGCACAGGGTCTATACCGTCGGCTTTGACAAAAACGTTTTTACATCAGACAAAATCACAGTGGCAGACAATGTTATGTCCGTCCCTCAGCGCACCGATTATCTGGTGCTTCCCCTGCCGCCCTCGTCGGACGGCATTACTCTCAGCACGCCATTTTACCGAGGCACCATATCCCTCAAAGAGCTTTCGGGCAAGGTGAGGGACGGCGGCATCGTTTTCGGCGGCAGGATATCCCCGCAGGTGCGTGAGATATTCTCTTCCAAGGGGATAGAGGTCATCGACTACTTTGAGCGTGAGGAGCTGTCCGTCCTCAACGCCCGTGCAACAGCAGAGGGCGCCGTGCAGATAGCACTTGAGGAACAGGCTGTGACCCTTGCGGGAGAAAAGGTGCTTATCCTGGGAATGGGACGCATCGCCAAAGCGCTTATCAGGATACTTAGCGGCTTCGGAACAGAGATGACCGTATGCGCAAGAAAATACTCCGACCTTGCATGGGCTGAGATATTCGGCTGCAAGACCATACATATATCAGAGCTTAAAAGCTCTGGTGTTCTTTCGGACTCGGAGCTTATCTTCAACACTGTCCCCCACCTTATCCTTGATGAAAGCGCACTGTCCCAATGCTCCAAAAGCTGCCTTATGATAGACCTTGCCTCAAAGCCCGGCGGCATGGATTTTGAAGCCGCAGGCAGAATGGGGCTTCGTGCCATATGGGCGCTGTCCCTACCGGGAAAGACCGCACCCATAAGCTCGGGAAAGATAATCGGCAAGGCTATCGAAAACATACTCATCGAACGAAAGTAACATACACACCTTTTACAAGGAGGTGAACATCTTGACAGACAGCATATCACCCCTCAGCGGAGCAAAGATCGGATTTGCCATGTGCGGCTCGTTCTGCACCTTTTCCAAGGCATTTGAGCAGATGATAAAGCTGAAAGCCGCAGGGGCTGAGCTGACCCCCATAATGTCATACAACGCCTCTTCACTTGACACCCGCTTCGGCACAGCCGAGGAAAACATCATGACCGCCGAAAACATTTGCGGAAGAGGCGTTATCAACACCATACCACAGGCAGAGCCTATAGGTCCGAAAAAAATGTTCGACCTGCTTATAGTTGCCCCATGCACGGGAAATACGCTGGCAAAGCTCGCCTGCGGCATAACCGACACCCCCGTGACAATGGCAGTTAAATCACACCTGCGCAATGCGAGACCTGTACTTATCACAGTTTCCACCAACGACGCACTGTCCGCCTCGGCAAAAAATATCGGAACACTGCTTAACATAAAGAACATCTTCTTTGTTCCGTTCAGGCAGGACGATTTCATCAAAAAGCCCACATCGGCGGTGGCTGATTTTACAAAGATTCCCGAAGCCGCCGCAGCCGCACTGTCTGGCAGACAGCTCCAGCCCATTCTTTCATAAACACGCAAATACGATTGGGAGCCGATGCGAAGATCATCAGCTCCCGATTTTTTTCAGAATGTTATGACCTTATCCGCTATCCCGTCGCAGAATGCCTTGTCATGCTCCGCAAAAAGCATAGTGGGCCGGTACTGTATGATAAGCTGCTCCAACTGCATACGTGAGATAACGTCGATATAATTCATCGGCTCGTCCCAGATGTGGATATGCGCCGAATCGCAGAGGCTTGCAGCCAGCAGGACTTTTTTCTTCTGCCCCGAACTGAATCCGCTCATATCCTTTTCAAACTGGACACGAGAAAAATCCAGCTTTCGCAGAATAGCAAACAGCAGGCTTTCATCAATCTCTCGCTGACGTGCAAAGTCAAACAAGCTGCCCGAAAGCTCCGATGCGTCCTGAGAAACGTAGGATATTTTCAGTCCCCTGCCGATAATTATCTCACCGCCGTGAGGGATATCCTGACCGCAGACAAGCTTCATCACAGTGGATTTTCCGCAGCCGTTTGTGCCCATAAGCAGCACACGCTCGCCCTTTTCAACTGTGAAATTAAGACTGCTGAAAATTTTTCTGCCGCCAAACTCCACTGACACATTCCTGAACTGCACCAAAGTATCGGTGTGAAAATCCTCCTGCTTTATTTTAAGAGCATCTGTCCTTTCAATGTTTTTGAGCAGTGCGTATTTTTCTTCTATCGCCCTGCTGCATCTGTACTCGATCGCCTTGGCACGCTTCATGGATTTTTTGGATTTTGCTGCCTCTGTCGGCCGTCGGGTCAGGCTTTTTTCAACCTTGGCCGGGTCAAAGCCTATCTTTCGCTTTTCCGCCCTGTCCGACCACCCAGCCTTTTCGGCAGCGGTCTTTTCAAGGCGCTTTATCTCGCTTTTAAGCTTCTCATTCTCCGCAAGCTCAAAAGCATCTCTGCGCTCCTTGTTTTCCAGCCATACGGAGAAATTGCCCTTTGTTATCTCAATATCCGCATGGTTTATGGCAAGGATATGGTCAACACAGCTGTCCATGAACGTGCGGTCGTGAGACACAAGTATAAATCCTTTCTTGCTGTTGAGATATCGGCTGAGCAGCTCTCTTCCGTGCATATCCAGATGATTTGTAGGCTCATCAATGAGCAGAAAGCTGTTCTCCCGCAGGAACATTGCCGCAAGCTGCAGCTTTGTCTGCTCTCCGAATGAAAGGGTCGAGTAGGGGCGGTATAGGACTTCCTCATCAATTTCGAGAAAATTCATTTCACGGACAAGCTCCCAGTAAACGTAATCAGGACATATCCCGCCGATAACATCTATTGCATCAGCCGATCTGTCGCTGACTTCATAAGGGAAATACTCAAAATCAACATCAGCGGAAATGCTGCCTCTGTACTCAAATTTACTCTGAAGAAGATTCAAAAATGTAGTTTTTCCCCGACCGTTGCGTCCCGTGAAGCCGAGCTTCCAGTCGGTATCAATGCGAAAACTTACGTGTTCAAAGATGTTGTCATAGCTGCCCTCATAGGCAAAAGTAAGGTCTGTGATATTTATAACTGACATAATATGCGCCTCCGATGCAAAAAAATAAGCCGCAGGAAAGCTCATCTCCTGCGGCAGTTACACCGAATAAGGCGCATAGGGACACAATGCACCGTATCAATATAAAAGTCGGGAATATGCACATCTTTCCTGCAATGGCGCACTGAAACAAACGCATATAAAATGCGCTTTAAAAATTTTCATATGCACCTTAAAATTCAGCAGGAAACAGTACGCATCTTCCCAACTCCAATTCTTGTTGATATTTGCAGTTCAAACTGTTACAGCTTTGACTGCAAGTGTATTATAGCACCCGAAACTCACGTTGTCAAGAGCTTCCTTTATACTAATCTTCAATCAACCTACAGACAAATCCTCGGCTGAAATAAGCCCATTCTTCGTCAAGCTCCCTTGCCGGGCGGCAAGCCCGCCTGCGGTCGCTTTCCTTGACTGGGCTTATTTCATCTGTCGGCTTTGCCTATAGAGCGATTGAAGATTAGTATTAAATATTTTTCGTTGACATCGCAAAAAAGCAATGATATAATCAAAACAGCGCAACACAAAAATAATGATTGTGAGGAAAGCTATGCGAGCTGTATTTATTGATATTGACAACACTCTGCTTGATTTTGAGGAATACGTGAAGCAGTCCATGAAAACGGGCTTTGAGCATTTTGGATTAAAGCCTTACAAACCGTATATGTATGACATCTTTACCACTGAAAATAACAAGCTCTGGCGCATGATAGAAAAGGGCACCATCACATTTCCCCAGCTTGAACAGATAAGGTGGAACAACATTTTTCATTCCCTTGGGATAGAATTTGACGGAGAGACTTTTGAAAAGTATTTCCGCCATGCTCTTAACGAAAGCGCCATACCTGTTGCGGGGGCATATGAGATGCTGGAATATCTGCACGGAAAGTACATACTTTGTGCGGCAAGCAACGGGCCTTATGACCAGCAGCTGCACCGCCTTGAACTGGCAGGCATGAAGAAGTTTTTCAGCTATTTCTTTATATCCGAGCAGATAGGTGCATCAAAGCCGTCTGAGGAGTTTTTTGCCCGCTCTTTTGAGATACTGAACGATGGACGTGAAAAGCCTATTATGCCAGGCGAAACCATAATAATCGGCGATTCAATGTCCTCCGATATGGCAGGCGGAAAGAACTTTGGCATGAAGACCTGTTATTTTTCCAACGGAAAGGCTGCGGCTGACAATATCGGTGTGGATCATATTGTGGGCAGACTGGAAACAGTGGAGGATTTTTTGTAAGGCGAAAACAAGCCCAAATGCTTGCATCTTACTTGACATATCATAAAGTATATGGTAAAATCAAGCTATATATGATTTGTACAAAGGATGGATATATAAATGCAGACTATTACCAAGGCTCTTACAGATATCGTTACCGCTGCATTCGTTAAATGCGGCTATCCCGAGGCTTCGGGCGTTGTTACTCCCTCTGACCGTCTTGACCTGTGCCAGTTCCAGTGCAACGGTGCTTTTGCGGCTGCAAAGGCTTACAGAAAGGCTCCCATTGCCATCGCTTCCGAGGTTGCGGAAGTCCTCAGCAGCGAGGAGATCTTTGCCAAGGCGGAAGCCGTAAAGCCCGGATTCCTGAACCTTACCCTCAGCGACGAATATATGCTCTCCCTTGCGACAGGCATTGACAGCGATAAATTCTGCGGCGTTCCTCAGGCTGACAAGCAGGAAAAGATCGTTATCGACTACGGCGGACCCAACGTTGCAAAGCCCCTGCACATCGGTCATCTCCGCTCGGCTATCATCGGCGAATCCCTGAAAAGACTTGCCCGTGCCTGCGGCTGCATCGTTTACAGCGATGTTCATCTGGGCGACTGGGGTCTTCAGATAGGTCTGGTAATCGCAGAGCTTTCCGAAAGATATCCCGACTGGAAGTGCTTCTCCGAGGACTTCAAGGAGTCTGACGGTGTTCCTCCCCTTTCCGCTGAGCTTCTCTGCGAGGTATATCCCTTTGCCAGCAAGAAGAGCAAGGAAGACGATGATTTCAAAGCAAAGGCTCACACTGCCACCTTTGAGCTTCAGAGCGGCAGAGCAGGCTATATCGCACTCTGGAAAGAGATACTCCGTGTTTCTATCGCCGACCTGAAAAGCAACTATGAAAAGCTGGGCGTTGATTTTGATTACTGGTACGGCGAGAGTGACGCTGACAAATACATTCCCGAGCTTATGAAGATACTGGAGGACAAGCACCTCTCCCGTGAAAGCGACGGCGCACTTGTTGTTGACGTTGCAAAGGAGGACGACAAGGCTCCCATGCCTCCCGTTATCGTCCGCAAGTCCGATAATTCCAGTATTTACGCTACTACCGACCTTGCAACCATTATTCAGAGAAACAAAGACTTTGCCCCCAACAAGATCTGGTACGTTGTTGATAACCGTCAGGAGCTTCACTTTACTCAGGTGTTCCGCTGCGCACGCCTTGCACAGCTTGTACCCGACAGCACTGAGCTTGAATTCCTCGGCTTCGGCACCATGAACGGCAGCGACGGCAAGCCCTACAAGACCCGTGACGGCGGAGTTATGAGACTTTCCGACCTTATCGAGACCGTTACCAACGCTTCCCTTGAACGTCTGAAGGATTCTGCTCTTGTTGCAGGCGAGGACAGAGAGGCATACGCAAGAAAGATAGGCATGGCAGCCATCAAGTTCGGCGACCTTATCAACCACCGTTCCAAGGACTATGTTTTTGACCTTGACAAGTTCATGTCCACCGACGGAAAGACAGGCGTATATCTTCTCTACACCGTTTCAAGAATAAACTCGATCATGAAAAAGGCTGAGGGCATCACTCCCCGTCTCACAGGCGTTTACAGCGAAGCAGAGCGCAGCCTTATCCTGAAAATGATAATGACAGGCGATGTTATCGAGCACGCCATGAACGAAAAGGCTCCCAACTACATCTGCGAGAACGCATATCAGCTGGCAGTGGCTTTCTCCTCATTCTATCACGAGAACCACATCATCAGCGAGCCTGACGAGAACAAGCGTTCAAGCTGGCTTGCTCTTGCAGCCCTTACCAGAAAGATGATAGTAAAGCACCTTGATATCCTGGGTATCGAGCCTGTTGAAAATATGTGATTGTGCATAATGCAGCTCAAAAAACTCAGGCCGGCAAATAAATTTGTACAAAAGTCGCTTTGACATCACAAACGCAAAAGAGTATAATTATTAAATAAGATGTGCAGCTAAAGAACGTAAGTCCGATCTTACTTCTTTAGCTGCACTTTTTTTAGAACCTGTCTTCATAAGAAATGTGTGCGGATTTTCGAGCATAATTTTGTTGCAGAGCAGGCAAAAATCCGCAGGCGGGCTTTCGCCCGGCAAGGATTTTTAACGCAGTCTGCGGCAAAATTTGCCGAAAAGACGTGCGCATATGCTTGTGAAGACGGGTTCTTATTTATTCTAAGGAGTGTATTTATGGAACAGGTCAGAAAAACGGACAAAATGAAAGAAATGCCCGTAAATAAGCTTATGCTTGCAATGGGAATACCAATAGTTTTGTCTATGATATTGCAGGCAGTTTATAACATAGTTGACAGCGCATTTGTATCCAACATGGCAGAGTACGGCGAGGACGCACTCAATGCGCTTACCCTTGCTTTCCCCATGCAGATGCTTATGGTGGCAGTTTCTGTCGGAACAGGCGTGGGCGTCAATGCGCTCGTCTCAAAATGCCTTGGCATGGGCGAAAAGGAAAAGGCAGGTAAGGCTGCGGGAAATGCGGTTTTTCTTGGTATCGTAATATCTCTGATGTTTATCATCTTCGGTCTGTTTGGAACGAATATTTACATTTCCAGCCAGACAAGCGACCCGCTCATATCGGAAATGGCAAACGAGTATCTTGGCATATGCTGCGTGTTCTCATTCGGCATAATATTTTTCTCAGTTTTTGAAAAGCTTCTGCAGGCAGGCGGACACTCGGGCTTTTCGACCATTGCACAGATAATAGGCGCTGTGGCGAATATTATCTTTGACCCTATTCTTATATACGGTCTTCTGGGTTTCCCCGAAATGGGCGTAAAGGGTGCGGCATATGCAACCGTTATCGGTCAGATACTTTCATTTGTAACAGGACTTATCTTCCACCTGAAATTCAACGTGAACGTAAAAATAAAGCTCAGCTGCATAAAGCCGTCAGGAAAAACTATAGGCGAGATCTATGCCATAGGTCTGCCTGCCATAATAGCTCAGGCGCTCATGTCAGTAATGACCTACGGACTGAACCTTGTGCTTGGCGGCATAAGCACCGCAATGGTAACGGCATACGGACTTTACTACAAGATACAGCAGGTAATGCTTTTCGTGGCTTTCGGCATACGTGATGCCATAACCCCAATCGTATCCTACAGCTACGGCATGGGCAGCAAACAGCGCATAATCAGCGGAATAAAATGCGGTCATCTTTACACCGCAATAATGATGCTTGTCGGACTTGCGGCAGCAGAGATATTTGCAGCGCCGTTTTCGGCTGTATTCGGGCTTTCGGGAGAAACATCGGAGCTTTGCATAAGCGCCATGAGGATAGTTTCCCTGAGCTTTTTGTTTGCAGGGGCAAACATAGCCTTTCAGGGTATCTTTCAGGCACTGGGAGGCGGAATAGAATCGCTGATAGTCTCCGTTTGCAGGCAGCTTGTGTTCATATTCCCCTTTGCATGGATATTTGCGGCAATAGCAAAAATCTCCCCCGAGCTTTGCTATACGGTATGGTTCACATTCCCCATTGCAGAGATACTTTCTGCCGTGATATCGGTGATACTTTTCAAAAGGCTTTACAATAAAAAGATAAAGACAATGGAATAAAGAGAAAAAATCCCTTGACAAATCCCCTGCCCCATGCTATAATTTTCATTAAACAAATGCTGTGATGAGGAGGAGTATGCCTATCTCCCGCATTCAGAGAAAAGACGGTCGGTGCAAGTCTTTATGCGGTGTATGCAGAAGTAGCCTCGGAGCTTCGCAGGTGAACTTTTAAAGTAGTCTGCGGCGGATATTCCCCGTTACGGAATAATGAGTGCGCTGTGACCCAGCGAATTCAGGTGGTACCACGGATATCTCCGTCCTGAAGCCAATAATCGGCTTCGGGGCTTTTTTTATGCCGAAATGCCGATACGAAAGGAAAGAAGAAAATGAAAAAAGAACTGTCAAAGGTTTATGACCCTAAGGAATTTGAAGACAGGATCTACAAATTCTGGATGGACAACGGCTGCTTCCGTGCGGAAGTTGATTCAAAGAAAAAGCCCTATACTATCGTTATTCCCCCTCCAAACATAACAGGTCAGCTCCACATGGGACATGCCCTTGATGAAACTCTCCAGGATATCCTTATCCGCTGGAAGAGAATGTCAGGCTACAGCGCTCTGTGGCTCCCCGGAACAGACCACGCCGCTATCGCTACCGAGGCAAAGATAGTTGCCGCTATGCGTGAAGAAGGCATCACCAAGGAAGATCTCGGCAGAGAGGGCTTCATGGAGCGTGCTTGGAAGTGGAAGGAAAAGTACGGCGGACGCATCGTTGAGCAGCTCAAAAAGCTCGGCTCCTCCTGCGACTGGTCAAGAGAGCGCTTCACCATGGACGAGGGCTGTTCCAAGGCTGTAAAGGAAGTTTTCGTAAAATACTACGAAAAGGGTCTTATCTACAGAGGCGAGAGAATAGTAAACTGGTGCCCCCACTGCAAGACCACCCTTTCAGATGCGGAAGTTACCTACGAGGATCAGGCTGGCCATTTCTGGCACCTGAGATATCCTCTCAAGGACGGCAGCGGATATGTTGAGCTTGCTACCACCCGTCCCGAAACTCTGCTGGGCGATACCGCAGTTGCAGTAAACCCCAACGATGACCGTTACAAGGATATTGTCGGCAAGACACTTATCCTCCCTCTGGTAGGAAGAGAGATCCCCGTTGTTGCCGATGACTATGTTGATATGGAATTCGGTACAGGCGTTGTTAAGATAACCCCTGCCCATGACCCCAACGACTTTGAGGTGGGCAAGCGCCACGATCTGCCTATCATCAATGTTATGACCGATGATGCAAAGATAATCGCAGATTATCCCGACTATGCGGGCATGGACAGATACGAGGCAAGAAAGAAGATAGTTGAGGACCTTGACAAGGGCGGCTTCCTTGTAAGAGTTGAGGATCACGAGCACAATGTTGGAACCTGCTACCGCTGCGGCACTACTGTTGAGCCTAAGGTATCAACTCAGTGGTTCGTTAAGATGAAGCCTCTTGCACAGCCTGCTATCGACGCTGTAAAGAATGGCGAGACAAAGTTCGTTCCAGAGCGTTTTGACAAAATATATTATCACTGGCTTGAAAATATCCGTGACTGGTGCATCTCCCGTCAGATATGGTGGGGTCATCAGATACCCGCATTCTACTGCGACGACTGCGGCGAGATGGTCGTTACAAAGGAAAGCTCCGCAGTTTGCCCCAAGTGCGGCAAGCCTATGAGACAGGATCCCGACACTCTGGACACTTGGTTCTCCTCCGCACTGTGGCCTTTCTCCACACTGGGCTGGCCCGACAACACTGAAGATCTTAAGTATTTCTATCCCACAAACACACTGGTAACAGGCTATGATATCATCTTCTTCTGGGTAATCAGAATGATGTTCAGCGGCATTGAGAATATGGGCAAGGCTCCTTTCAATACCGTTCTTATCCACGGTCTGGTAAGAGACTCTCAGGGCAGAAAGATGTCCAAGTCTCTGGGCAACGGCATCGACCCTCTGGAGGTCATCGACCAGTACGGCGCAGACGCTCTCCGCTTTATGCTTGCAACAGGCAATGCTCCCGGAAATGATATGCGCTACATCGAGGACAAGGTAAAGGCTTCCAGAAACTTTGCAAACAAGCTGTGGAACGCTTCCAGATTTATCATGATGAACCTGCCCGATGACTTCCAGCTCACAGGTCTCCCCGAAAATCTTGCAATGGAGGATAAGTGGGTAATAAGCAAGTTCAACACCCTTGCCAAGGAAGTAAACCAGAACCTCGAAGCATTTGAGCTGGGCGTTGCGTGTCAGAAGCTTTACGACTTTATCTGGGACGTTTACTGCGACTGGTACATTGAGCTGACAAAGCCCCGTATCCAGGCAGGCGGCGACAGCGCAGCTGCTGCTCAGACAGTTCTCGTTTGGGTAATGAAGGGAATGCTCAAGCTCCTGCACCCCTTTATGCCTTTTATCACTGAGGAAATATGGTCTGCTATCGACGACGGCGACGTTCCCGTAATGCTTTCCGATTATCCCGTATTTGACGAAAAGCTGGTATTCACCGCTGAGGAAGAGGCTTTCGAGAAGATAATCGACGCTATCAAGGCAGTAAGAAACCGCCGTTCCGAAATGAACGTAGTTCCTTCTGTAAAGGCAAAGCTTTACATCGAAACTGCCGACGCAGATATCTTCAAGTCGGGCATCATCTTCTTTGAGAAGCTGGCTTCCGCTTCCTCTGTTGAGATAGGCGCAAGCTTTGATGTTCCCGACTCCGTAACTGCCGTAACCCACTCTGCAAGAATTTTCATTCCCCTTGATGACCTTGTTGACAAGGAGAAGGAGCTTGCAAGACTTGCCAAGGAAAAGGCAGCTGTTCAGAAGGATATCGACTTCTCTCAGGGCAAGCTGAATAACCCCGGCTTTATGGCAAAGGCTCCCGAAAAGCAGGTCGAGGCTGAAAAGGCAAAGCTTGCCAAGGCTCTTGACAAGATGACAAAGATAGAGCAGTCTATCGCTGCATTCTCCAAGTAATTATATAACTTCATTCTGCCGCTGGGAAATTCTTCCTATGCGGCAGTTTTTTATTGACATTTTATTACATAAATGATATAATATTTTTATAACAGAGCGTACACAAGATACTAAATGTAACAAAAACTGTCACAATATAAAGATGTAAAGAAAGGAGCCTGATATGCCAAAAGTAATAATGACCTGCGGCAAAATATGCAGCGGTAAAAGCACCTACGCACAAAAGCTTCGGCTTGAATACAGTGCCGTGATACTTTCCGTTGATGAGATAACCCTTGCACTTTTCGGTAATGAAGCGGGTGAAAAGCTGGACGATTACGTCTGTCGGGCAGAAAATTACCTTTATAACAAGTCCCTTGAAATAATTGAAACAGGTACAAATGTTATCCTTGACTGGGGCTTCTGGACGAAGAGCGAGCGTGAGCTTGCAAGGGATTTTTACAATTCACACGGCATAGAAAACGAGTTTCACTACATTAACATAACCGATGAAGAATGGCACAGGCGCATTGAAAAGCGAAACAGCGACATAAGTGCGGGCAGGCTGAACGCATATTATGTTGACAGCGGTCTGGCGGAAAAGTTCGGACGGATATTTGAGCCGCCCGCCACTGATGAAATTGATGTACTGACATAAAAAGGAGAACATATGAACGACGATATTATTTTCACCGAAACGGACAGGCTCATACTTCGCAGATTTAAAAAGAGCGACCTGAACGACCTTTATGAGTATGTTTCCGACCCTGACACGGTCAAATATGAGCCATATCCCCCGATGAGCATGAATGAAGCGGCGGCAAGCCTGGATATAATGATGGATTCCGACGAAATGATAGCCGCCGAGCTGAAATCAGAGCACAAACTGATAGGAAGCCTTTATCTTGGCAAGCGTGAGTTTGAAACGGCAGAGCTGGGTTATCTGTTCAACAAGGCATACCGCCTAAACGGATACGCTCGGGAATGCTGTGCCGCCCTGATAAAAAAGTCCTTCGGCGAAGGTCTGCACAGAATATATGCCGAATGCGACACTATGAACACAGCCTCATGGAAGCTGCTTGAAGCGCTTGGCTTTATGCGTGAAGCTCACCTGCGGGAAAGCGTTTATTTCTCAAAGGACGAAAACGGCAGACCTATCTGGCGGGATACCTTTATTTACTCAAAGCTGAACTGCAAAAAGTAACCATAGACTTACAGCTATGCAGGCTGTAAACAGATTGCTCGGAAATTGTTCGCAAAGCGTTGACATATCTTTCCTGCTGTGATATAATAACCTTGCAAAAAGAAATGATAGTATAAAAGCTCTGCATTTTTGCAGGGCTTTTTTCGGACATAATAAAGCTTGGCATTGTATAAAACATAATCAAATTTAACAGCTGCTCTCTCGGGCGGCGGAATTTTTATTTCAAAGGAGAATTTTATTATGGGATATGTAAGCGAAAACAAGAGAAAAGCGTACCTGCTGGCTGGGTTTATCGGAATGTTTTTCTGCGGAATTGGCGACATACTGCTTTCATTCCGTGGCGAGGGCGAGCCATACGCCGTAAACGGAATGATGAGCATGAGCATCACAGAGATACCAATGCTTTATTATCAGCTGTCATTTTTCATCGGCATTATTGCCATGATAGGCTACTTTTTGAGTTCAAGAGCCATGCTTTCCTACATAACAGACAGGCTGGACGGCAAGCCCTCAAAGCTCAGAAAGCTTTTCGGCTTCGGTTCGGGAATGATGTCGCTGGGAATTTTCGGCATACACAGTGTTTGCTGCATGGCTATCATGGGCTTTAAGGCAGCGGCTGACGCAGGTCTTTCTCCCGAGCAGATAGATAAGTATTTCACACCCATACTGATCATGCCCTTTATAATAACCACAATATGGCAGACTGCGGCTGACCTTATGGTGGCAATAGCCTATATAGGACTGGTTTCAAAAAAGGTCATCAACATATCAAAGGCATGGATACTTTGCGGCCCTATTGTGCTGTATGTTATTTTCGGCGTTATCAAGGCTGTTCTGAACGCTGTATGCAGCTCTCCCCTGCCTGCAAAAATGTTTTCTGGCGGCGAAACATGGGGGCTGTCATTTATGTTCTTAGCCGTGCTTATCTGCATCTCAAAAAACAAAGAAAAGGCGTGATATTGTGACAGAGCTGGACAAAAAACTGACGAAATTTTATCAAAGCTTCGGCAAAGCAAAAAAGATGGTGCTTTCCACCTCGTCCGAGGGCAAAGTATCCTCCAGAATGATGAGCGTTGTGCTCATTGACGGCAGATTTTATTTTCAGACGGATATGAACATGAGAAAATATGCGCAGCTCAAAGCAAATCCCTGTGCGGCACTGTGCATCGACAATAACCAGATAGAGGGCATTTGCCGTGAAGTCGGCAGACCTCTTGAAAATGAAGCCTTCCGCAGTGCTTTTGAGGAATGTTACAAAGGCTCATTTGATATGTATTCATCTATGGAAAGTGAGCGTATTTTTGAGCTGTCTCCCGATTACATTGAGCGGTGGATATATATTGACGGCAAGCCATATACCGAGGTATTAGACATTGAAAAGGGCGGCTACAGTCTGACGGAATACAAGGTCTGACATGAGGAATATAACAGACGAACAGATAGAAAAAACATGTTGCATTGATGGCAGTAAGCTTATCACAGGCTGGCGGAAGAGTTGGAAATATATTGACAAAAAAGGGGTATTACAATGATAGAAATAACAAATGAAAAAATGGAAAAGCTTTACAAAATGCAGACAACGCTTGTCAAGTCCTACACCACTATCAGTGCGATAGTTATTTTTGTGGTGCTGGTAATAACAAGGCTGCTGCGTGCTGTGTCATCGGGCGATCATACCGCACTCAGTGCTGTTTTCATGATTATCCTTGCGGCAGACGTTGTCGGATATTTCATCATAAGAAAGAAAGTCATTCCCGCTGGCAACGGCCCCAGCGTTATGGACGCATATAAAACCATGCAGAACGATTTCATCTCTGACCGCACTGTAGATCTGCTTTATCGGAAGATAGGCGAAGCAGGCAATTATGCCGATAAAACAAAGCTTACCCTGCTGCTCTGCGACACATATATGATGAGAGGTCAGATCAACGAAGCCATAAGCCTGCTCAATTCCATTGACCGTTCCAGATTTGCGGAATATCCCGAAGCGGGAATGAGCTTTTATGATGATACTCTCAGCCTTTACGACCTGATCGGTGATAACGAAAGCGTTATGAGGGCATATGAGGACGCTGTTCCCTTTATCGAGCATTGCTATGAGAAAAATTACCTCTGCTGCTCAACTGCGCTGAATATCGTTATCCTTAACGAAAAAGCAAGGGGCAATTACCGCAAGGCTCTTGACCTGAAGCTTATGAAAAATGAGTTTGAAAACAAGGTAAATACTTTCATCAAGTCGGAAGCTGTAAACAGCACCAAGCCCCTGAACAGATATATTCACGGCGTTGTGTTCTGTGACACGGCAGAGCTTTTTTACCTCTGCGGAGATTACTTCAATGCAGGCAAATATCTTGACATCGGCGGCCCTATGCTGGCTGCCAGCCCTTACATGACAGAAAAAGCCAACGAGCTTTCGCAAAAAATAAAAGCCGCCCTTAACAGTCAGGCATAATAATACTAATCACCAATAAAACTATAGACAAAAAATCATCGCATAATCCATATACGCAAGATTATGCTCGATTTTTTGTATAGTTTTTAATTGGTTCTTAGTATAAAACAGGAGATGTTCCCTTTGAACGGCGAAATAGTAAATTTTCTTGATAAGTACACCAAATCGGGCACACCCGTTACCAGTCTCGCAAGGTTTGCCCTGCTTCTTGACAAGCTGGGAAATCCTCAGGACTACCTGAAATTTATCCACATTGCAGGCACTAACGGAAAAGGCTCGGCAACAAGAATGCTGGCAAATTCTCTTACGCTGGCGGGCTACAAAACGGGTGAGTTCACCTCCCCCTTTATTTACCGCTACAACGACAGGATAAAGATAAACGGCGAGGAGATACCCGACAATGAGCTTGCACGTCTCATTGACATCATAAAGCCCATACTTGAAAATGACAATGCAGGCTACTCCCAGTTTGAGATAACAAACGCCATTGCATTCATGTACTATGCTGAGCAGAAGTGCGATGTGGTTGTGCTTGAAACGGGAATGGGCGGTCTTTACGACAGTACAAACATTATCAGGGACAATATCTGCTCGGTGATAATGTCCATTTCCTTTGACCACACTGCCATTCTGGGCGACACTATTGAGAAGATAGCCTATCAGAAAGCAGGCATCATCAAGGACGGCTGCCCCGTTGTGCTTTATCCCGAAAATCCGCCGAAGGCTGTTATGACAGTGAGAGATCAGGCGGAGGTACACGGTTCAAAGGTCATTATCCCCGATACATCAAAGCTTGAAATAACTCATCTCGGCGCTGACGGCTGCGGATTTACCTACAAGGGCAGCAAATACACCACCGAAATGGCAGGAAAGCACCAGGTCTATAACGCCATAACCGCCATAGAAGCCGCTCAGATAGTGAAAAAACACTACCCACGGCTAACGGACGATATTCTTCACAAGGGAATCGCAGCAGCAATAGTCCCCTCCCGCTGCCAGATAATCAGGCAAAAGTCCCCCATGGTTATAATAGACGGCGCACACAACCCCGACGGAATGAAAGCGCTTTCCGAATTTGTCGCCACACTCCCACAGTACCCCAAGATCATGATATGCGGCATGAGCGGCGACAAGGACTGGCAGAAGTCGCTGTCATACATCTCCCCTTACATCGACAAAGCATTCTGCATTGACGGCTTCTGTCCCAAAACAGTCTTTGCCCCAAAGCTTGCAGAATGCTTCAAGGAAGCCGAATGTGTCTCGCTGGCACAGGCATATCACAGGGCATATGTATGTGCAGGAGATACGGGACTGCTTATAATCGGCGGTTCACTTTATATCCCGTCTGCGCTGAAAAAATTCTCGAACTAAAAAACAGAGCCGTGTTTCTTACGAAATTCGGCTCTGTTTTTTATTATAATAAGGTCTTATTTATCCATATGGATAACATGAACCGGGCACTTTGCGGCGCATTTTCCGCAGGCGGTACATTTGCTGTAGTCAATGCGTGCAAGGTTGTCCGTTACGTGGATAGCGTCAAACCCGCACTGCTTTTCGCATATCTTGCAGCCGATACAGCCGCTGCTGCACACTGCCTTTACTGCCTTGCCCATATCGTGCGAGCTGCACATAACGTCAACAGCCTGACCGAACGGGCGCATATCAATGATATTGTTGGGACAGGCATCGGCACAAAGTCCGCAGCCCACACATTTTTCGGCAGTAACCTTTGCCAGTCCGTTTTCCACGTTGACAGCCCCATTGGGACAGACGCTTACGCAGTCGCCCAGACCGATACAGCCGTATTTGCAGCCCCACATTCCGCCGTAAAAGCGCTTTGCATTGGCACAGGTCTGCACGCCGTCAAAATCAAAGGTGTGCTTTTCGGTATCGCAGTCGCCCGAGCATCTTACAACGGCTATTTCCTTGGAAATTTCCATGGAAGCATCGCCGCCCATTATGTCGTTCACCTTGGCAGCCACCTTTGCTCCGCCGGGGCGGCAGAGGTTTGTGGGAGCGCCCTTTTCAACTATCGCCTTGGCATAATCGGAGCAGCCGCTGTAGCCGCAGGCTCCGCAGTTTATCTGAGGAAGCGCTTCGTTTACCTCTTCGGTTCGTGGGTCGGTCTTTACCTCAAAAAGCTTTGACACCACTGTAAGAAGAATTCCTGCCACAAGTCCCATAACAGCAAACATCAGCACGGGAAGAATATAAGTTTCAAACATTTTTTATCTCCTCCATCAGCCGAATATTCCCTCGACCATTCCCGAAAAGCTCATAAAGCTTACGGAAACTATCGAAGCTGCAATAAGCGTTGCGGGAACGCCCTTGAAAGTCTCAGGCACATCTGCCTTTTCAACTCTTGAACGCACTCCGCTGAATATGAGCAGTGCAAGAGTAAAGCCCAGACCTGCTCCCAGCGCATCAACAATGGACTGACCAAAGGTATAGCCGTTGTCGATATTGAGAATGGTCACGCCCAGAACTGCGCAGTTTGTGGTGATAAGGGGCAGATACACGCCCAGCGAATTGTAAAGTGCGGGCAGCACCTTTTTCATTATCATCTCGAGCAGCTGAACGAAAAGTGCGATTATCAGGATAAATGCTATGGTTTTAAGATATTCCAGCCCAAAGGGAGCAAGAAGAAGTTTGTAAATGGGGTATGTGCATATAGTGGCGCATATCATTACAAAAGTTACCGCCGCACCCATTCCCGCAGCGCTGTCAAGCTTTTTTGATACGCCGAGGAAGGGGCAGATGCCCATGAATTTTGAAAGGACAAAGTTGTCGGTGAGCATTGCGCTGAAAAGTATAACAAGCATCGCTTTCATTATACTTCCTCCTTTCCGCAGCCGCCGCAGGCAGAAGCATTAGGGCAGTTCCCGCAGCCTATCTTCTGAGGAGGCTTGCGGTTTGCCAGCTTGTTCACCAGTGCGATTATGCAGCCCAGAGCGAAAAATCCGCCTGCGGGCATGATGAAAATGGTCATAGGAGCCGGAAGATGAAGATCAATTCCCATCCACTGTCCTGCGCCAAGTATCTCACGGACAGAACCCATTGCAAAAAGTGCAAGTGTAAATCCCAGACCATTGCCCAGTCCGTCAAGGATAGAGGGAATAAGCTTGTTTTTAGAAGCAAACGCCTCAGCCCGTCCAAGGATAATGCAGTTAACGGTTATAAGCGAAAGGAACAGTCCCAGACTGTTGTACAGTGCGGGGATATAGCCTTTCATAAGAAATTCGATAAGCGTTACAAAGCCTGCGATTATAACGATGAACGAGGGCAGGCGCACCGCCTTGGGGATAACGTTTTTCAGCAGTGATATGACTGCATTGGAACAGACAAGTACAAATGTGGTGGCAAGTCCCATTCCAAGGCCGTTCTTTGCCATGGTAGTTACCGCAAGAGTGGGGCACATTCCAAGCAGAGTTACCAGCGTGGGATTTTCCTTGATGATGCCCTTTGTAAATTCGTGAAGATATTTATTTTCAGCCATTCTCACTCTCTCCCTTCATCTGAGAATATGCCTCAAGAGCGGTATTGACGGCGGCTTTCATTCCCTTTGAGGAATAAGTTGCGCCTGTAATGTTATCCACCTGATAATCTTCGGAGGATATGCCCTTGAATTTATCGAGAAAATCCTTGTTCTGCACCTTTGTGCCGAGACCCGGAGTTTCTCCGATGGAGATGACCGAAATGCCGCATATGCTTCCGCTTTCGTCAAAGCCGATAAGCAGGTGAAGTCCGCCCTTTGAATAGCCGTCAGCGGTTATCTCAAAGGCAGTGCCGCTGCCGTTTGTGATGACCGAGGTAACGCCGTCATAGGTCTTGACAGTTCCGTCATCGTTCATCAGCATATCAAAGCCGTCTGAACCGCCGTATATCTCCGTAAGTCCCGAAGCCAGTTCGTCGGTGATAACGCCTGTGGTATCAACATATGTTATGTTATACGCCGCAACAAGCAGTGCTGAGGTTATCACGCAGATAAGAGTAAGCACCAGAGGAGGCATTATCTTTTCTTTCATACTCATTTTGAAGCCTCCTTTTCGGGAGCCTTTGCGCCTACAGGCTTTGTCTCGCAGAGACGGTCAATGTAGGGAACGAGAAGATTCATCAGCAGTATTGAGAATGAAACTCCCTCGGGGTAGTTACCGAATTTTCTTATGGCAAAGGTGATAAGTCCGCAGCCTATGCCGAAGATGATCTTGCCCTTTCCCGTAAGAGGAGTGGTGGCATAATCCGTTGCCATGAAGAATGCACCGATGATAAGTCCGCCAGAAAGAACGGCATATATGGGGTCATCGCCTGCAATGAGCGTCAGCAGAAAAACCGTTCCGATGAACGCCACAGGCGCATGAGGTGTGATTATCCTTGCGGCAATAAGATAAATTCCGCCTGCTATAAGCGCAATGGCACAGGTCTCGCCGATACAGCCGCCTGTGGTGCCAAGCAGAAGCGAAAGATAATCAGCGTCCTTTGAAACAAGAGGCGTTGCGCCTGTAACCACATCTGCACCGTTAAGATAATAAAAAGGCTTGCACCATGTTGACATACTTGCGGTGAATGAGAGCATAAGCACTATTCTTCCCACAATGGCAGGATTTGCAAAGTTCTGACCTATTCCGCCGAAAAGCTGCTTTGCAATGCCTATGGCAACAAAGGAGCCGATAACGCCGTACAGCGGATTTATTGTGGGCGGCAGGTTCATTCCCAGCAGCATTCCCGTTACCACTGCCGACATGTCGGAAATGGTCTGGGGGCGCTTCATCATTCGCCTGAGAATATACTCAAAAAATACGCATGAGGCGATACAGACCGCAAGGTTTATAAACGCCATGTATCCGAAAATTATCACTCCCGCAATGCAGGCAGGTGTCAGCGCAATTATCACACGGAGCATTATTTTGCGTGTGCTGACATTGTCATGAATGTGGGGTGAGGGTGTTACTGTAAGTTCCACACTATCATATCCTTTCTCACTTTTTAGCGGCAGACTTTTTGTCAGTCTTTGCCACATACGCCTTGGCAAGCTGATTTTTCTCGGCAAGCCGCCTGCCTGCGGGGCACACATATGAGCAGCAGCCGCAGTTTATGCAAAGGTTGATCTTGAGCCGTTTAAGCTCTGCCGAGTCTCCTCTGTCGTATGCGCTTTCAAGGGAAACGGGCATAAGATCGACAGGACAGGCTCTTATACATCTTCCGCAGCGGATACATGATGTGGTCTTGTGCTCATCGGGCTTTGTGAATGCAAGAATAGCATTGTTGACCTTGATAAGCGGCTGATTTTCATCGGCAAGGGAAAGACCCATCATGGGGCCGCCGTAAAGTATCTCGCCGATATTGTCAGCACCGCAGAAAGAAAGTATCTCGGAAGCGGGAGTGCCTATTGCCGCACGGTAATTTCCACGCTTGTCCCCTACAGCGCTGCCGTCAACGGTGATCCGCTTGGAAACAAGGGGCATACCCGTTCTGATGTACCGCATAAGGAAGCCCACTGTGGATACGTTCATAACGATAACGCCCTGATTTGAGGGCAGCTCGCCCTCGGCAACAGTCCTGCCTGTGGTGGAATATATAAGCACCTTTTCAGCGCCCTGAGGATATGTTGACGGAAGTGACACCACCTCTGCGCCGCTGATATCCGCGGTGCGTTTTTTCATTTCTTCAATAGCCTTGGGCTTATTTTCTTCAATGCCTATTTTGCAGTTTGGGATATCGAGTATCTTCATAATGAATCTGATACCCTCGGTCACGTCCTCACTGTTTTCCATAAACTCACGGTAATCGGAGGTGATGTACGGCTCACACTCGGCTCCGTTGATAACAAGAGTATCAATGGGCGTTTTGGCAGGGTCGAAGCCAAGCTTTACGTGAGTGGGAAAGCCTGCACCGCCAAGTCCGCAGCAGCCGCTTTCCCTTACAGCAGCAAGGAAGCTTTTGCGGTCGGTTATCATGGGAGGCTTTACATCGGGACAGACTGTCTGCAAACCGTCAGTTTCAATGACAGCAGCCTTACAGGTTCCGCCGTTTGATGTGCGGTAATCGATCACATCTGTGACCTTTCCCGAAGCGGGCGAATGAACGGGAACGGACATAAACTTGTCCGAATCGCCAATCTTCATACCCATTGTGACCGTGTCGCCCTTTTTCACAAGGCAGTCGCAGGGAGCACCCATTGACTGTGACATAGGCACTGTAAGCACCTTTGAAAGAGGCAAGTTCACAGTAGCCTCATTCTCGGTCGCTTTCAGATGAGGGAGCTTTACTCCCCCTGTTTTTCTGAGCATTTATTTAACCACCTTTCTATCATCAAGAAACCCTTGCAGAGCCTGAAGCACCGTTCCGGTAAGGAAGCCTGTAAATATGGAAACAGGCATTAGCACAACGACATAAGCAAGAGTATAAACGCTTCCCGTAAGCACGCAGGCAGCTGCCAGCTGCCCCAGAGTGTGGCACATGGCTGCGATTATGCAGGAAAACTTGCAGGAGCGTTTCATTATTATCATAAGAACGGCAGCAGCCGCAAACGCAAGCAGACCGCCGCTCAGTGACATTACAGCTGCGGAAGCTCCCCTTGTGAGGAAAACAAAACCCGAGCGCAGCAGGGTCATCAGCAGCCCTGAGACTGTGCCGTATCGTATCATAACTGCGATAATGGCGATATTTGCAAGCCCCAGCCTTATCCCGGGAATGGGAAAGGCTGCCGATATACAGCTGTCGGCAAAGGAAAGCACTGCGGTGAGTGCAAGGGCAATGCCCATAAAAGCCGCATATTTTGCTTTACTTTTCATCTGTGCCCTCCACTGTAACTATTACCCTGTTGGGCATACACACAGCCGACATTCCCTCGTGGCTAACAAGACCTGTTTTAACGCATATCTTGTCGGGGCAGTCGGAGGACTTTACACGAACGCCGCCGTCAGCTATCTCAAACTCCATATTCGGTATCTGAGGGACGGTGAATGTGCCCTCGTCGCTGAGACTTTTTTTCATAACAGTTTCGCCGTCAAGAGAAATGACAGCATAGCTGCCGCTTTTTTTCGGAATAAAAACAAAAATCACGGAACATACGAGACAGACTGCCGCAACAGCAAAAATTATTATTTTTTCCCTTCTGCTCATATTTCCTCCTGTCATTTGACGATATCCACGCTGCCGTATGATGTGACGTTTCCGCTGTTATCTATGGTAATGATGCCGTAATCTTCAAAGCTTTCGCCGCATATCTCGGCATAGTGTTCTGCATTTTCCGTGCCGCCGATATATATAAGCGTGGAAAGCAGATCGGACACAAGACCACTGCCGCTTTCGCAGGGAAGTATCACTGTTGCGGAAGCAATATCGGTCTCGGCAGGATAGCCTGTACGGATATCCATAATATGCGTATATTTCCTGCCGTTATCCTCAAAATACCGCTCATACCCGCCTGCCGTGGAGATAAACGAGCTGCCGCATGGAAATTCAAGAGCGGTTCCTCCGTTAATGGGATCTACCACCGCAGCTGTGAAATCTCTGCCCTCTCTGCTCCACATAAGAGAGGACGAACCTGCGGAGAAAATTATCTCATCGGCTTTTTCATCGGACAATGCGGCTTCATGAAGCCTGTCGCAGGCATATCCCTTTGCGCCTGCCCCCAGATCAAGGAGCGAGCCTTCGGGAATAGCGCCGTCATAATCGACGGAAGAATTTACATTCTCCAACGCTGCGGAGATCTCCGTCTCAGTGGGAACATACGGCGTATCGGAGGAAATGTTCCACAGCAGCGTAAGGCTGCCGCAGAAAGGGGTTATACCCTCGCCGAATTTTTCCTCAAAGCCTTTGTATCCGTCAAGCATATTGCCGATATCGGGATATTTTTCAGGAGAAAATTTTTCGCCGTGATCTATCTTATAAACTGCGGAATTTTCATCATATGCGGAAGCAATTTTGTCCAGCTCCGAAACAATGCTTTTGCAGCTTTCCGAAAGGCTTCCGTCAGATGAAACAGTCTTGCAGGTAACGGCGGTATCAAAGTAAAATCCGCTGAATGTATATTCGGCATTTTTATCCGAAACGGCATACCTTACCGCCGTGATGACAGCCGCCGCTGCGGTAAGCGATATGACAGCGGATAATATCTTTTTTGTTGATGACATTGCTCCTCCAAACAATCAAAAAAATAAAAGGGTACAATATTCCAAGGAAAAATTACCCCGAATATAGCACCCTTGCTGTATTTTCTGACATTAAAATTATAGCACAAACGGCGTAAAAAGTCAACACGGGTCAAATGTAAATTTTTTTACCATAACCGTCTCAAATGACGTCCAAAGCGCTTTAACGTGCATTTTTACAGCTGTTTATAACAATTAAGGCATTTCTTTGCCGAAATAAATTGTAAATATACACATATTTTTTCCGCAAAAATGCAAAACGTTTGACAAAGCCAAATGCCTGTGATATAATGAAGAAAACGTATAATTATTGGAGGTATGCTGTTATGGCAAACAAAAAAGTCAATAAATTTGCAAACACTAACACTGTAAAAACCACCGAAAATAAATCCGCAGAAACCGTTGTACCCGCTGCCGCTCCTGTTGAAGCAAAGGCTGCTGCTCCCGAGGTAAAGGCTCCCGTTGAGGCTAAGGCTGAAGTAAAGACCGAGGCTGAAAAGGAAGAGAAGAAGCCCGCTGCTAAGAAGGCTCCTGCAAAGAAGGAAGAAGCTCCTGCTGAAAAGGCTGTCAAGAAGGCTCCCGAAAAGGATACCGCAAAGCTCTTCATCGAATTCGGCGGAAACAAGTTTGCTGCTGATGAGATCGTTGAAAAGTGCAAGGCTGCTTACAAGGCTGACAACTCCAGAAAGCAGGTTCGCTCCATCGAAGTTTATGTTAAGCCCGAGGACAACAAGGCTTACTATGTTGTTAACGGCAAGGCTGACGGTCTGTACATCGACCTTTGATTTTGCTAAAACATAACGGGGGCGCTTTCATAATGAAAGCGCCCTTTTACTTTGTATCAAACATACCGATTACAAAAGGTAACGAAAAAAACAACATTTGCCCATAAAGGTTGATTATCTTCCGACTATCTGATATAATCATCTTGCTGCAGAAAAATGCAGCACGGCAAAGTTTGATTTTGAAAGGAAAATTACTATGAATAAGAAGATCGCAATGATTTTTACGCTTCTTGCTGTTACATCAATGACACTTACTGCCTGCGGAGGAAATGACAATACACAGGCATCTGATACCAGTGCCGACACTACCGTGACTACTCCTGCCGAAAGCACCCCTGACGAAACAGAGGACTCCGAGGCTTCATGGATAGTTTCCGAGGCCGACACCAATGTATCTCTCCCCGAAGGCGAAGCTGTAAAGCCCGATGACGGTCAGCCGGCAGAAGATGACAGCGCATTCGGCGTTGACCCCGACGACAACGCTGAAACAACCGTTCCCGAGACCTTTGAGAACACTACAAATTCCCTCAAGCCCATTATCGAAAAGATAACAAGCGAAAGCGAATGGCCCGCTCTCGATATGGTAACTGACCCCACTATTCTCAGCGAATACTTCCTGCTGGACGCTTCCAACGAGAATTACAAGGAAATGATCGTTATGCAGTGCCCCATCAGCGCAGTTATGAGCGAGATAATCATTATTCAGGCAGATGATGTTGATGCTGCTGCGGAAGACCTGAAGGCACGTCAGCAAAAGGCTATTGACCAGGACGCATGGTATCCCGATGACATCGACATGGCTAACAACTCTATCGTAGGAACCTGTGGAGACTACGCTTACTTTATCATCGGCTCCGAGGCTGAGACCGCTGAAAAGATAATCAACGACTACGTTACAAACAACGGCTGATAAACAAGCTCTGCTGCGGACAGAAATGTCCGCAGTATTTTTATTACAGCTCAGGGATCTCGTTTATGATAATGCCAAGTATCCTGCCCGTAAGCTCAGCTATGAAATTAACGTTCTCAATGGCGTTTTTGTTTGCTTCATAGTATGAGGGACGGCGCTTTTTCAGGCGGGCAAGGTCAGTCATGCTGATATTAAGCCCACAGTATTTACGGGAGCCGAAAGAGATATCAAATATATCCCCGTCAAAGCTGCCGTTTTCAAGCTTGTGCGGAATGTCATCAAGGCGGGCATTATTTTCGGAAATTATACTGTCTATCTCTGCCGCCGCATTGGGAGACAGGTCAAAGTGCCTGCACGACTCGGTTATTTTGCAGAATTTGTACTCCATATACTCCACATCGCCGCCGTCAGTCAGCGTGAGAGCAAAGCCGCCGTCGCTGTCTCCGCAGCAGCCGTATGAGGGTGTGACCGAATAACGGAAGATAACATTTGCCATATTGCTCATCCTTTCTGTTTCTTTGTGATAATTATATCATATGATGTGGGCGAAAAATCGGACAGATAACATTATTCGGCATAATATGACCCCAAAGGACTTACAGATGTGCAAAACAGTCTGAAAATTAGTGAAAAATGCCTATTGATATCAATGCGCAGGATATGGTAAAATATTTTACATAAACGCTTAGAAAAAGAGAGCTGAAAGGATACATATAAAATGAGACAAATTTCCGGCAAAAGACCAACCGGTGCGGCTGCCGCCAAAAGGCAGAAGGTATTGAAGGCAAGGCTCACTCTGCTGGGACTGCTTGTACTTGCAGCAGGCGGAATATGGCTGCTGGCTTCCGCACTTTCACAGATAAAGACTGTTACCGAGCTTACGGTTGACGCCTCGGAATATCAGGTGCTTGCGGCGCTCCCCACTCAGAGCGAGATAGATCAGGCTCAGCGTGAGGAAGAGATGAAGATTGAAAATGAGATCTTCGAGCAGAAAGACAGCTACCCCATAGATATGATAATCCAGACCCCCTACTGCGTTATGTACGACGTTCAGGGCCGTCAGGTGCTTTACTCCAAGAATGCTGAGGAAAAGGCATATCCTGCCAGCACCACAAAGATAATGACCGCTTCCATAATGATGGAATACACCGACAAGGACACTGTATTCACTGCAGGAGATGAGCAGTCACTGGTACAGCCCGGCTCCAGTCTTGCATATCTCAATGTGGGCAGTCAGCTTGACAGAGAGATGATGCTGGACGCAATAATGCTCCCCTCGGGAAATGACGCTTCTTACTGCGCCGCTGCCGTTACGGGCAGGATGATCGCAGGCGATGAAGCTCTCCCCGCAGAGGAGGCTGTGAATGTGTTCGTCAACAAGATGAACGAAAAGGCAAAGGAGATAGGCTGCAAGAACACAAACTTCACCTGTCCCGACGGCTTCCACAACGATAACCATTACACTACTGCAATGGATCTGCTGAGGATAACCCTTTATTCCCAGAATTATCCCGAGATAGCAGCTTCGGGAAAAAAGACCTACCGTGAAGTTGAATTTCTCTCAGGCGAATACATCTACTGGAACAACTCGAACAAGCTTATCCAGCCTGACAGCGATGACTATTACACCTATGCTACAGGACTTAAAACAGGCATGACCGATTATTCGGGACACTGCGTTGTTGCCACCGCTGAGCGCTTCGGCCATGAGCTTATAATCGTGTGTCTTGGAAGCGAGAGCGCAGCTATCAGATGGAACGACACAAGGGCTCTTTTTGATGCAGGCTTTGCTTATATCCGTGACAGCGACAACGGATAAACCTATGGCCGTGATACCGTCTTGGCATCACGGTCATTTTTATTTTAAGATTATATATCAATTATACATTTATACATACGCCTGCTGTGATATAATGGTAATATGAAATTTATCCCGAAAGGAAGGGTCATATGTATATTCCAAACGAAAAAAGGTACGAGAAAATGATCTATAACCGCTGCGGAAAAAGCGGTCTCAAGCTTCCTGCCGTTTCTCTGGGAATGTGGCAGAATTTCGGTTATCAGGGCGTGTTCGCCAATATGGAGAAAATGGTCCACACCGCCTTTGACCTTGGCATAACTCACTTTGACCTTGCCAACAACTACGGCAACCCCTATAATGGCAGCGCCGAGGAAAATTTCGGCAGGATACTTGACAGAGGAATGCGCCGCTACCGTGACGAACTGTGCATATCCACAAAGGCAGGCTTTGAGATGTGGGACGGCCCTTACGGCGACAGGAACGGTTCACGCAAGTATCTCATATCCTCCCTTGACCAGAGCCTTAAAAGAATGGGACTGGAATATGTTGATATTTTCTATCACCATGTTTTTGACCCCGGCACTCCCCTTGAAGAGACCGCAGTGGCTCTTGACAGCTGCGTAAGGCAGGGCAAGGCACTGTATGTGGGTATATCCAACTACAATTCTCAGCAGACAAAGGAGATAATGGGCATTTTCAAGGAGCTTAAAACTCCATTTATAGTAAATCAGCCCTCCTACTCCATGCTCAACAGATGGATAGAAAGGGACGGTCTGGACGATTTTGCTGCAGAGAACGGCATAGGTCTTTCGGTGTTCTCCCCTCTTTATCAGGGCTTCCTGACAGGAAAATATCTCAACGGTATCCCCGAGGATTCCCGTGTGGGCAAGGGAAACACTTGGATAGGCAAAGAACTTGATGACAAGATGATAAAGCGCCTCAACACCCTTAACGTCATCGCTGCTCAAAGAGGTCAGACACTGTCTCAGATGGCACTTTCATGGGTTCTCCACAACAAGGCGGTAACGACTGTGCTTATCGGCGCAAGCAGACCTGAGCAGATAATCGAAAATGTTAAGTGCATCGAGCATCTTGACTTTACAGATGACGAGCTTGACCGTATCGAAGCCGCATTAAAGTGAGGGTCAATATGAAAATAAGAAAATTAGCCGCTTTATTTTTAGCCGCACAGATGTGTCTTATTGCCGTAGGCTGCGCCGACAATACCTCAGTTCAGGCGGAAAATACTGTTTCTGTGACCGAGCTTTCCACAAAGCACAAGACAAGCGAGCATAAGCTCTCAAATCCAGATGCCGATGAGATAACTCAGCAGGTGTATGATTACATCTGCGACAATTACGGCAAGGTAATGCTGTCCTGTCAGCAGGAATCCACATGGATGGGCTCACCCGATTATGAGATGGATTATATCAAGGAAACAACAGGCAAGCTTCCCGCTATGAGAGGTCTTGACTTTATGAACGCCGATTTTGACGGCGTTGTTGAGCGTGCAGAGGACTGGTGGGAAAAGGGCGGACTGGTGACTATCTGCTGGCACACAGGCATAAACGGTCTGGGCTATCAGGAAAGCCTTAATGACGAGCCTGATTTTGATAAGCTGCTTAAAAAAGGCACCAAGGAAAACAAGGCAATGCTTGAAAACTGGGACAAGGCTGCCGAGGCGTTAGTAAAGCTTCGTGATGCGGGCGTTCCCGTTTTATGGCGGCCATTCCATGAGTTCGACGGCAAATGGTTCTGGTGGGGCAAAGGCGGCGAAGAAAACTTCATCAAGCTCTGGCAGATGATGTACGACCGATACACCAACAAATTCGGGCTTACAAACCTTATCTGGGTTCTGGGTTACTCAGGCGATGTTAGAAGCGGCTGGTACGTGGGCGATGACTACTGCGACATTATCGGCTCGGACACCTATGATAACTCCACCAATAAAAAGGCGTGGAAAAAGCTTGAAAAGATAAACACTGCCGAAAAACCCATGGCATTCCACGAGTGCGGCAATGTCCCCTCCGTAAAGGATTTTGAAAAGGACGGCTGCATATGGTCATGGTTCATGATATGGCACACGGACTACATCAAAAACAATGATGAGAAAAACCTAAAGGAAGTTTATAACAGCGACCTTGTTATCACACTTGATGAACTGCCGAAATTTACGGCTGATAAATAATTCGCCGCATATGCAAAAACCCTCCCGCAGGCATAAAGTCTGCGGGAGGGTTTTATACTAAGAACCAATTAAAAACTATACAAAAAATCATCGCATAATCTTGCGTATATGGATTATGCGATGATTTTTTGTCTATAGTTTTATTGGTGATTAGTATTATTATACCTCATCAACAAAAGTGAACTTGATATCGTGTATCTTCAGTCCGCTCTGCGCGAAATAAATACGCATTGAAGTAAATCGTGAGAAAAGAAAAATAGAAAATTCCTTTGATACGGGCTTGCCGCCTGTGCCGTTCCATGTAAAGGAAGCAACGGGCGAACCCATGCTGAAAAATGTGAGAGGAAGCTGTGCCAGCTCGCTCTGCTCGGAGCTTGCGGTAATAACTATCTTATACTTGCCAAGGTGAGAAACATCGACTGCAAAGGTGAAGTTACTTCCTCTGTCGGTGCAGATGTTTTCGGGGATAAGGGTAAGCTCCTCATCAAGGTTATAGAAGGTGACATCTGCCAGATCCTCTCCGCCGTCATCGGGACGGTTGATTATCTTTATGGTGTCAGCCTCGCCGCACAGGCGCTTCATTGCCTGAGTGTCCATCAGGAAGCGGCAGATATTTGCAGCATTCCTCTGAAGCTCTCCCCTTTTCAGTGTGCCGTCTTCAAGAGCGGATAGTGTGTTGTCATCGTTGTTGGCGCTGTCGGCACATACCATGTAAACATCGTTCTGCGCCCTTGCCATTGCTGCAAAGTTGGTCTTTGAAACAGGCACGCTGCGCTCATTGATATTTGCCCACCAGTCGGTCATGGTAATGCCCTTAAAGCCCCATTCATTTCTGAGGATAGTTGTGTTAAGGTCATAGTTGCCTGCCGTCCAGAGGCCGTTTACGGAGCCGTAGGTGGTCATTATAGTCTGTGCCTTGCCCTTCTTTACGGCTATCTCAAAGCCCTTGAGATATATCTCACGGAGCGCTCTTTCGGAAACTACAGAGTCGATATTGTGTCTGCCTGTTTCCTGATTATTTCCGCAGAAGTGCTTGATAGTACCTGTTACGCCCTCGGAATGGAGACCTTCCAGCTGGGCGGAAGCCATCTCGCCCGTGAGGAAAGGATCCTCGGAGAAATACTCAAAGTTTCTACCGTTGAGAGGGTGACGGTGAATGTTCATGCCGGGGCCAAGGAGACACTCGACCTTATTTGCCACCATTTCACGGCCTGTGAATGCAAACAGCTTGCTGAGCAGCTGACGGTTGAATGTGGAAGCAAGCAGAGTGCCGTTCGGCAGGCTGAATGCCTTTGTGCCGCAGTCAAGGCGCATACCCGAAGGGCCGTCATCGCAGCAGGCACAGGGAATGCCCATAGCTGAGAGCCTGTCTGAAACACCGCCGAATGCGGAAGCTGTTCCCGCAGTTACCTTGGGGCTGCCCATGCCCTCTCCACGGATAATGCAGGAAAGGTCATAGTCGGAAAGCTGTGCGATAAACTCGCTCATGGTGTGCTTGCCGCTCTTTACGTCAGCAAGCTTTATGCCCTTATCATCGGTAAAGGGAATATCGGCAGGGAGATTTGCAATACGTCTCTCGTTTTCGTCCACCTCGGAGGTGGGAACATCTTCCATAACGGGAACGAATTTATGCTTATGCTCCGCCGAAAAGGGCTTCATGCGCTTAAAAGGAAGCACGGGAGCAAGAGCCTGAGTAAGCTGCTTTACAACAGTAGTTTCGTCGATCTCAAAGGAGAATGCAGCCTCTGCACTGCGGACATCTGTGCCTGCGCAGATGATATACTGACCCTTTTCAAGCACGTAGCAGCTCTTATGACCTGTTACGCCCGAATCATCATAGGAAGCAAGGTCGTCAACATTCACTTCAATAGTAAGTATCTGGCTCTCAGCGGGAGCAAGGAGCTTTGTCTTTTCAAAGCCGCAGAGCACCTTTGCAGGCTTGCCCAGCATACCCTGGGGAGCGCAGGCATAGAGCTGGATAACTTCCTTGCCCGAATAATTGCCTGTGTTCTTGACGGAAACCTCTATAGTTATCTTGCCGTCATTCAGCTCAGAGTGTGTAACAGTATGCTCAAAAGTTGTATAGGAGAGACCGAAGCCGAAAGGATACTGTACCTTTTCGGGAGCAAATGTCTCAAAATATCTGTAGCCTACGTAAATATCCTCGCAGTAGAAGTTGCGGCGGGTATTGCCGAAATACTCGTGAGAGGGGTAATCGGAAACGGAGTACGCAATGGTGTCAGGCAGTTTTCCCGAGGGTGATACCTTGCCTGTGAGCACGTCCGCTGTTCCTGTTCCGCCGATCATTCCGCCCTGCCATACGTACAGAACGGCATCGGGCTTGATGTCCTCCACAAAGTTCATATCAATGATGCTGCCAACGTTCAGCAGAACGATGACCTTCCGGAAATGCTTCCTTACTGTGCGGAGCATACTTTCCTCGCCATCGCTGAGCAGATATGCGCCCTTTTCAAAGCGGTTGTCGTTCTCCTCGCCTGCTGTTCTGCCGAAAATAACGATCGCAGTCTGGCAGAAGTTGGAGATCTTCTCAGCAAGAGCGTCATCAACGGGCATTTCCTCCTGTGACCATGGCTCGCCTCCCCAGCCGTCGCCGAAATCAAAGGGGTGCTCCTTTGTCCATTCCTTGTAAACGTTCAGCAGCTCCTCATTCACCTTAACGCTGCCGCTTTCTTGAAGGCCGTCGGTTATGCCGATAACACGGGACACATTGACAAGTCCGCCCGAACCTGTGCCGCTCTTGTAATAATTCAGCTGAATACGTCCGAAAACAGCCACCTCGCTGTCCTTTCGGAGCGGCAGAGCGTTGTTGTCATTCTTGAGCATAACAATGCCCTCAGAAACAGTTTCGGCAGATTTATCTATGTATTTGTTCCAGTCGAGAACCTTTTCCATATGCAATTTCCTTTCCCATATATGTGATTGTACATTATTTACTAAGTATAGTATAGCTGTTGTTTGGGACAATGTCAAGTCCAATAAAGTACATATTTCATTAACTTTACAAATCATAAAATCACACTATTTTAAATATAATCAGTATAAAAATTCACACTATCATTTTATAATAATTATATACAGAAATGATATAGTATTAAGCGGCTGAGATCAACACCCCACCGCAGAAAGCGGTATTTATGAATGATATCAAGGTAACAGATGCCGCCGCTGTCCCCGGAAGCGCAGCGCTTCTTGTGCAGAACGGCGATAAGGCATTTATGTACGACACAGGCTTCGGCTTCTGTGCGGAAGAAATGGCGGATACGGTCGAAAAAATACTGGGTGGAAAGAAGCCCGATGCCATTATCCTCACCCACTCACACTACGACCACGTTATGGGCTGTGCTGTCCTGGCGGACAGGTGGAAGGATATCCCCGTTATCGCAGGCGAATACACAGCTTATGTGTTCACCCGCCCCACGGCTCTGAAAACCATATACGAGATGGACGTTAACGCCGCCCAAGAGCTTGACAAAAAGCCATATCTCACCGACTGCACGGACAGGCTCCATGTGGATAAGGTGGTAAAGGACGGAGAGGTCATTGATGTATGCGGTCTGAAGCTTGAAACAATGGCTTTCCCGGGTCATACAAAGTGCTCTATCGGATTTTACTGCCGTGAAAGCAAGACACTCTTTTCGTCCGAAACTCTGGGAGTTTACAACGGCACTGCGGCGGCTCCCATACTGCTCACAGGCTTTAAGCAGGGTGAACAGTCACTGAAAAAGGCTGCGGCTCTGGGAGCAGAGCATATCGTTCTTCCCCACTGGGGAATGCTGGACGGCGCAGAGGAATGCAGAAAGTATTTTGAAAATGCGCTGTATGAGTTCGAGTGGACGAAAAACCACGTCATAGACTGGCACAACAGCGGTATGTCCGACCATGATATCATAGAAGAGCTTCGCAAAAGGTATCACATAGGTCACATGGGCGCTGTTTATCCCATGAAAGCATTTTACCTCAATACAGGCTATATGGTACCTCTCATTATTAAAGAATACTGTGCAGATTAAAAGAAGATTAAAAAGTGATTCACAAAAATGAGAAATCGCTGTAACCTGTTGACATAACTGCTTTTGTGGGTTATACTGAGAACATAGCAAGAAAGCCAACACAAGGAAGCGATGCAGAAGGCGTTAAGCACCGTCTGCGGCTTCCGAAAACATAACCATATTAACAGGAGGAAAAAATCATGTTTGAAAAATTTGCAGAAACTATCAACAATGCAGGCAAGGCTGTAGGCGAAAAGACTAAGCTTGGTACAGATGTTGTAAAGGCTAACTTCAAGATCTCTTCCGAGGAGAGAGCAATTAACGAGCTTTATCTGGAGATCGGCAAGACCTATTATGACAACAATCTTGACAATCCCTGCTGTGAGACTATGAAGGAGCTTTTTGACAAAGTTTCCGAGAAGAAGGCTTCCATCGAAGCTCTCAAGGAGCACGTCCGTAAGATAAAGGGTGTCCTGCTCTGCCAGAACTGCGGTGCTGAGGTAGATGCCGAGAACGACTACTGCGGCAAGTGCGGCACTAAGATCGAAAAGCCCGAGCCTGTTGAGGAAGCCCCCGCTGAGGAGACCGAAGAGGTCATCGACCACGAGGACACCGTAGAGGCTGACGCTGCAGGTGAAGAAGCTCCCGAGATCAAGGTAGAGGTTGACCCCGACGATAAGCCGGAAGAATAATAAGTGATATCCGCCGCTGTCTTTTCAAAGGCAGCGGCATTCTCTTTTTTACGGTATTTTTACTCTTACAGTGTTTACAAATGTCGCAAAATGGTGTATAATCTGTATTGTATGATACGCACAAGGCGTTTGTCACAACGGAAAGGATAATGCCTATGAAGGTTGACTGGAACAGCAAATACACCACAGTGTCGGTATATACGGTAATAACCTTTGCCATATGCCTTGCACTGGTAATAGTTGTATCAAAATTCTCGGTGATAATGGGCGCACTGGGAACTGTGCTCGGCACAATAAGCGCCGTTATCTGGGGCATAGCGATTGCATATCTGCTGAACCCTGTTATGATGCGGACGGAAAGGCAGTTCAAAAAACTGCTTGAAAGAAAAAAGCCCCACCCCAAGCTTTGCAGATTTATAAGCACCGTGCTTGCCATAATCTTCGGCATAGCGGTGATATGCACACTGGTCGCAATAATCGTGCCGCAGGTTCTGGACAGCTTGATGAACATTTTCAACAACGCCCAGAACTATATGAACAACATCTACAACTGGGTAAATACCACTCTGGCGGAATATCCCGAGATAGTAACATATCTTAATAATCAGCTCAATGATATCCAGTCCGCCGTGCTTACCGCCGTAAATAACCTTATCCCAAAGGTGGGCGACTGGGCTGTAAAGCTGAAAGACGGCGCTGTTGGACTGCTGGCAGGTCTAAAGGATTTTATCATCGGATTTATCGTTGCGGTATATCTGCTGCTTGACAAGGAAAAATTCCTTGCTCAGGGCAAAAAGCTTATGACGGCAATATTCCCCCAGAAGATATGCCACAATATGCTGAGAGCTTTCAGAAAAACAAACAACTCCCTCAACGGATTTATCAACGGAAAGATACTGGATTCCTTTATCATCGGTATGATATGCTTTGTGGCAATGAAGCTTATGAAGCTGGAATATTCGGTGCTCATAAGCGTTATCGTAGGCGTAACGAATGTTATCCCGTTTTTTGGCCCTTTTATCGGGGCGATACCCTCCGCACTGCTGCTGCTCATTTCCGAGCCGTCACAGACTATCCCCTTTGTTATCCTGATAGTTGCGATACAGCAGTTTGACGGAAATATCCTTGGTCCCTACATTCTGGGCGACTCCACAGGTCTCCCCGCATTCTGGGTAATGGTGGCCATCTTCCTTGGCGGCGGACTGTTCGGCTTTGCGGGAATGGTGCTTGGCGTGCCAATATTTGCGGTAATATACGCCTTTGCCCAGGAATTTATAGAGAACCTGCTGAAAAAGAAAGGGCTCTCCCCCGACACGGCAGATTATTATCCCGTTCCTGCGGCTGAAAATGAACACAAGCTCTCAATAGGAATATTTGAAAAGCTGAAAAAAGTAAACGTAAAGAACGACAAGAAATAAAAATAACTCCCATGTATGGTACATAACCTTATACATGGGAGTTATTTTATATCAGGACATCAGAAGATATCCTTTTTGCTTTTAATGTATCTTCTTACCTGAACGGCAATCATAAACACAATGCAGGCGATAAGGAACACAGGCATTATCCATGTGTTGGCATTTTCGTCCTCGGCGGACTTCATTTCCGTCCAGAGGGTCTGCATCTGTAGATTTGCTTCATCGGAAAGATTTACGAATACTGTGGTCTTTTCTCCAATGAAATCCTGATCCGGATAGGAAACGGGATTTGTGCGCACATCTTCATCAAGCTTGTCATACGCCGCTGAATTTGGTGTGGAGTAGCAGATGTAGTCGATATTCGCATAGGCAATATCAGGCTCGCACATAAAGTTGATGTACATTTCCGCCGCTTCCTTCTGCTTTGACGATGTGGGAATGCACATTGCGTCAACGAAAAGGTTGGTTCCGCTCTTTGGGACAACGAAGTTGAGAGAGTCGTTCTCGTCCATGATGGTCAGAGCGTCGCCTGCGTAGTAGGGAGCTATAAGAGCATCGCCTGCGCCCATTTTATCGAATATCTCGTCCATAACATACGCCTGGACTATGCGCTTCTGTGCTTTCAAGTCCTCGGCAGCCTTTATAAGCTCGTCGCTGTCCTCTGTGTTCAGCGAAAAGCCGTTCTTTATCTCAGCAATGGCAAAGGCATCACGGGGGTTGTCGAACATAAGGATATTGTCAAGATAATCCTCGTTCCATAGGATATCCCAGTCGATCTCCTCAGGGGGAATATCTATCATGGTCTCATCGTAGATGATACCGACTGTTCCCCATGTATATGGCACGGAATATTCATTATCGGGGTCATATTCAAGATTGCGGAAATTGGGCATGATGTACTTGAAGTTGGGGATATTGTCATAGTCAAGCTTCTGCACCATTTTTTCCTTTATCATCTTGTTTATCATATAGTCAGACGGGATAATAATGTCATAGGAAGCTCCGCCGCCTTTCAGCTTGGCATAAAGCTCCTCATTGGTGGCATAGTTGGTGTAATTGACCTTTATGCCCGTAAGCGCTGTAAATTCAGCATTTACATTAAGCGTGCCCTCGTCCGCTCCCGTGCAGATGTACTCGCCCCAGTTATAGACATTTATTGAAATGTTCTGTCCCTTGAAGCGGGTGTAATACTCGGGATCGTCGATAGTAAGGGTCTGTGCCTCGGTCTCCTCCTCGGGGACATCATCGGCAGAAGTATCCTCAGCGCTTTCGGCAGAGCATGAACAAAGCATAGCCGCAGCAAGAAGAGCGGCAATTACGGAAGATTTTTTTCTCATGCCCTTACGCCCCCTTTTTCTTAAGCTGTCTTATCTCAATAAAATTCTTGACGATAAGGATAACAACAACTACAACAAATATGATAGTGGAAAGTGCGTTTATCTCGGGAGATACCTTTCGTCTTGTCATTGAGTAGATGGTAACAGGAAGTGTCTGTGATGATGAGCCGCTGGTAAAGTAGCTGATAACGAAATCATCAAGAGAGTATGTGAACGCCATAAGGAATCCGCTTACAACACCGGGCATTATCTCCGGAAGCACCACCTTGATAAACGCCTTGAAGGGGCTGCACCCTAAGTCCTGCGCCGCTTCGTAAAGGTGAGGATCCATCTGCCTGAACTTTGGCATAACGTTCAGGATAACATACGGCACGTCAAAGGTGATGTGGGCTATGAGCAGCGTAACAAATCCGAATTCTAAATTCATTCTTGCCGCAAAGAACACAAACAGAAGCATAAGGGATACGCCCGTAACTATCTCGGGGTTGATGATAGGCATATTTGTTATGTTCATAACAATAGCCTTTGGCACCTTTTTCATGCTGTTTATGCCTATGGCAGCCAGAGTGCCAAGGACCGTTGACACAATGCTTGCAATAACTGCGATTATAAGCGTGTTCACCAGAGACGAGATTATGATATCGTTCTGGAAGAGCTTTCTGTACCAGTCAAGAGTAAAGCCGCTGAACACGCTCCTGCTCTTTGACTCATTGAATGAGAAAACTATCAGCACGAATATGGGAACATAGAGGAAGAGCATGACCAGAACAAGATAGATTTTTCCAAGCTTTTTCATTCTGCGCCCCTCCTTATATCAGCACCTGATCGTCAGGGCTGAACTGATTCATAACAGTCATAATAACAAGGATAATGACCATAAGAACGAGAGAAATGGCAGCTCCAAGATGAGGATTATAAGCATTTCCCAAGAACTGCATCTCGATAAGGTCGCCTATGAGCAGATTTGAACCGCCGCCAAGCATTCTTGAAATGATAAATGTGGAGATGGCAGGCACGAACACCATGGTAACGCCCGAGGTTATTCCGGGAAGGCTCAGGGGAACTATCACACGGAAGAGAGTTGCCACTCCGCTGCAGCCAAGGTCGGAAGCCGCCTCGATAACGCTTTTATCTATCTTCACCATTACCGAATAAAGGGGCAGTATCATAAATGGCAGGTAGTTATAGACCATTCCCAGCACAACTGCGCCAGATGTGTTTATGAGCTTCAAAGGGCCTATGCCGATAAGCCCCAGCAGATGATTGATAACGCCGTTGTTGCCGAGAAGCGTCATCCACGCATATGTTCTAAGCAGGAAGTTCATCCACATGGGGAGCATTACTATCATAAGCATGGTCGCCTGCTTGTGCTTTTCCATTCGTGAAAGGATAAACGACACGGGATATGCCACCACAAGGCATATAGCCGTGGCAATTACCGACAGCCATATGGAGCGGAAGAAAATATTCGCATACTGACCCACGTCCTGAATGTTTTTTACGGTAAACTCACCGTCATTGGTGGTAAAGGCGAATACTGCTATCATCAGCAGCGGAACAGCAATAAAAACGGTCATCCATACAAGGTACGGAGCCGAGACCCATTTTGTTTTCATATGCTCATTCCTCGCTTTTCTTCATTATGTGGATATCAAAGGGAGCAATATCCATACCTATCATGGTTCCGACAGGCTCGTGCAGCGTTGAATGGATTATCCACTTGTGCTCCATTCCATCAACTGTCATCTCATAATGAACGCCCTTGAAAACAACGGACTTAACTATTCCCGTAAGCTTTGCATTTGCGGGAGGAACTATCTTGATATCCTCGGGACGTATCACCACATCTACCTTTTCATTTTTGGCAAAGCCCTTGTCAACGCACTCAAAGCGATGTCCCGAAAATTCCGCAACGCAGTCCTCGGGCATAATGCCGTTCAGGATATTGCTCTCACCGATAAAGTCAGCAACAAAGGCATTGACAGGCTCGTTGTATATATCTGTGGGAGAGCCAATCTGCTGGATATTACCGTTGTTCATTACCACAACGGTGTCGCTCATGGTAAGAGCTTCCTCCTGATCGTGGGTAACATATATAAAGGTAAGCTCCAGAGCCTGCTGTATCTTGCGCAGCTCCGTCTGCATTTCCTTTCGGAGCTTCAGGTCAAGAGCGCCCAGCGGCTCATCAAGAAGCAGCACCTTAGGGTGATTTACCAGTGCACGGGCTATTGCCACACGCTGCTGCTGACCGCCCGAAAGGCGGGCTACAGAACGCTTTTCAAAGCCTTTCAGATTGACAAGCTCCAGCATCTCGCCCACACGCTTTACTATCTCCTTGTCGGGCAGCTTTTTTACCCTCAGACCGAAAGCAATGTTTTCATACACATTAAGATGGGGAAAAAGAGCATATCGCTGGAACACGGTGTTGACGTTTCTCTTATAGGGAGGAAGCCCGTTGATGCGCTTACCCTCAAAGAAAACATCACCGCTTGTAGGTTCAAGAAATCCGCCGATTATCCTGAGCGTAGTCGTCTTGCCGCAGCCTGACGGCCCCAGGAATGTTACGAACTCCTTGTCCTTGATATCCAGATTGATTTTTTTCAGGATACGCTCGCCGTCCTCAAAAACGACCTCGATGTCCTTCAGATTAACAATATTTTCCATAAATACCCCGACCCTTCCGCAAAAATAAAGTCAGCGGCCTTTGTCAGTCAGCAAAAGTAACTCAACAAAGCATAACAGTTTTGATTATATCACTTTTGTGCGGCAAAGTCAACGAAATGAGCCACAAATTTTGTAAAATGTTGTATATTTTTGTCGAATACTCTGCAAAAAGTAAAAGCCCCTCAGCGCATCTGCACTGAGGGGCAAAAGTCTTATTTGCCGCTGAACCAATTTACTTTTTCGGGTCCCGAAGTCCGATTGACATGATAATCGTCAAGCTCAATAAGCTCTCCGTTTTCGTCAGGCATATCATAATCATACCCGATGACTGTATAATCAGCGCCGTCCCAGATGTATTCGTAAACAAGAGTATAAGTCGATGCTTTGAGAATGCCGTCGCCGTCAGCAAACACGCCGCCGTATGTCATATCAAAGAAACACGTCTTGTCAAACAGCCTTGCATTTCCGCTGCCGCCTACTCCGTCATAGGCGGGCCAGTAGCAATATACCAGATGCTTGCCGCTGCCGTAATCGGCTGTCTTGTAGGAGGTTATCTCGGAAGTGGATGAAACACAGTTCATAAAGCTTACAAACTCAGCCTCACCGCTGTCCTCAATATAATAGAAGGTCACAGACTTTCCGAAATTTCTGCTGTTTATATCATCAAAACCGCCGTTGCAGAAATCATCGGCTACGTTCTGCTTGTTTTCAATAATAAGATAGTATTCGGTCTCGCCGTCATTGTCAAAATCATCGGCGATATACTTATACTCTGAGGTATCATAGTCGGGAGAAACCATTTCAAGCGCTGCAAGCTGACTATAATCGGGATTTTCAGCAGCATACTCAGAGCTGTAAAAGCCTTCCACATCATTTTTCTGCCTTGCGCTTATGCTGTCTATATCGCATACATCGGGATATCCCGAAACAGCTTCGACATCGTTCAGGCTGAGAAGTTCTACCTTCTCTATGTCCATATCAGGCGCAGTTTCAGTGGTAATCTCGGTCTGAGCTTCCGTCGTCTCCGCTTCCGATGATTCTTCCACGGTAGTCTCAGTGGTCTCAACAGTCTCGGAGGAGCTTGAAATCTCGCTTGTACCGGTCTCCGCACCGTTCTCCCCATCAGCACCGCAGGCTGTCAGCTGCATACACATCAGCAGCACCGCTATTATGTAACGTCTTTTCATTTGTAAGCCCTCTTTCAACGATTTAAAATTGCAAGTCAAATATTTAACTGATATTATGATTATATAACAACTTTGTACCCGTGTCAATAAAAAAATGCACCCCAAAAGCCTTGACTTTTGAGGTGCATATCCCGCATAATTTATCTTCTGAAAGAAGCCATAGTGTCAAGCATTTCAAGCTGCTGCTCAAAAGCATTAAGCTCGGTCTTGTCATTGATGACAACAAGCTCAGTGCCTGTCATTTTTGCAAACAGTCTGATATCATCTGCTGTAAGCGCTGTGGAAACAACCGCATGATGCGCTCCGCCTGCGTATATCCACGCTGCCGAGCCTGTGGCAAAATCGGGCTTTAACTTCCACATAACTCTTGCAACAGGAAGCTTTGGCATAGGCTCAGGCTGCTTTACAAGGGTTATATCTGCGCAAACCAGTCTGAAACGATCGCCAAGGTCTATCATGGAAACAGCGATTCCCTCGCCTGTTACTCCCTCAAATACGAGACGTGCAGGGTCGGATTTTCCGCCTATTCCCAGAGAGTGGACTTCGATCTTAGGCTGCTCAGCCGCAAATACGGGAGATACCTCCAGCATATGGGAAGCAAGCTCGGTTTCGCCGCCTTCGGGCAGGTCATATGTATAGTCCTCCAGGAAGCCTGTTGCACCGCCTCTTCCCTCAGCCATCTTGAAAAGCACGGCAGCAAGGGCAGCGGTCTTATAATCGCCCTCAGGGCCGAAGCCTACGCCCTTTGCCATAATGTTCTGCGCAGCGATTCCGGGCAGCTGCGAAAGGCCGTGAAGATCCTGGAATGTATCTGTGAATGCGGAAATATTCTCACGGGCAAGGAACTTTTCCAGCGCCGCTTCATACTTTGCCTGCTCCCTTACTGCGGCAAGATCGTCGGTATTCATGGCATACTTTTCGGTGTATTCAGCCATTTTTGCATCTATCTCTTCATCTGTGATGCCTGAGATGATATCGCAGAGATCGCCAATGCCATAGTAATTCACGTTCCAGCCGTACTTAATCTCGCTTTCCACTCTGTCGCCGTCTGTAACTGCAACATCACGCATATTGTTGCCGAACATGGCAACTCTCATTCCCCTGCCAAAATCAACTGCAACGGCAGCCTGAGCAAAATGGCGCACTCTTTCGATAACATCGGCGTGCTTGTAATATCCCGAAACGACTTCACGCTTTATGCCCAGACGTGTGCAGATAAATCCGAACTCCCTGTCGCCGTGAGCAGACTGATTAAGGTTCATAAAGTCCATATCAATGCTGTCATAGGGAAGTCTTTCGTTGTACTGGGTGTGCAGGTGAAGCATAGGCTTGCTCAGCGCTTTAAGCGCATTTATCCACATTTTTGCAGGAGAAAAGGTGTGCATCCACATTATAACTCCCACGCAGTCCTTGTCGGACGATGCCTTTGTGCAGATATCCAGCGCTTCGCTGCTGTTTCTTACCACAGGCTGAAAAACAACGCCTGCAATGCCGCAAAGCTGCTCATTCAGATATGCAGCCATTTCCTTTGAGTCCTTTGCAGCCTGAGCAAGAGTCTCCTCGCCGTAAAGGTCCTGACTTCCGGTAATAAAATACAAGGTTTTCATCAGCATTTCCTCCATGCAAATAATATTAAGCTTATTATACCGCACAAGCGGGATTTTTTCAAGAATACTGTTTGCCGATTATAGACATTTATTAACCTGTGTGGTATAATATCCTAAAAGGAGTGAGCAGCATGATAGCACGATATGAGCAGAGCGTTCTTTCGGGGCGTTCACAGGTGACAGTCCAGCGTTACATGGGCTTGCAGAATCTTCCCCACTGGCATATGGAAAGCGAGCTTATCTTTGCCCAAAAGGGCAGCGCAGAGGTAATGTCGGAAAACACGGTCTATCCTCTAACCCAAGGCAGATGCGTTTTTATCCGCAGCGGAGCTGTGCATTACATAAAGGCGGAAGCGGAAAGCATCATCACTGTTATGAAGATAGACTCCGAGCTTCTTTTTTCATCATACGGCGAGCAGACAACTGTTTGTCCCCTGCTGGAAAACGAATATGATTTTTCGGATACCTTTGAAAAAATCAGACAGGAGATATCCCGGGGGCAAAAATATTATGAAGTGATATGTTCGGGTCTTGCCTCTGTCGTTATGGCTGAGATATTCCGAAATGAAAAGGCGGAGGCGCTGAAAAACTCCTCGGAAAGCACGGCATACAAGTCGCTTCTCAGCCACATTTCCGAGCATTACGCCGATATGACCTTTGATGAGGCTGCCGATTTTATGTGCTTCAGCAAGCCTTATTTCTCCAAGTATTTCCGCAGAATGTCGGGTATGACCTTTTCGGAGTACCTGAACATCGTCCGTGTAAGCGCTGCCGCAAAAATGCTGTCCAAAGGTATGCCTGCGGGAGAAGCCGCACTTGCCGCAGGCTTCGGAACTATACGCAGCTTCAACCGTGTTTTCAAGCAGCTCACAGGCTTTACCCCACGGGAGCTGCCCGATAACTATGTTTTCATAGGCGGTCAGACTGCGGATGACAAGGGCTTTGACCCCACTCTGCCGGTAAGCAGGGTGATATAGCTTATGCTTAATAAATTCAATGCTCCGGTCTGTCCGAAAAATCCATCAGTGCTGCAGTGTATATTTTTCTTTAAAGAGTTGAATTTTGCATACAATTATGTTATAATCATGTAATTACCATTGTGGCTTTTAAATTGTTGTCAGCAGAGCAGAAATATGCTCATATCCGTTGTGGCTGGCACAATGGCTAATGTGAAAAAGGTGAAAGTATGAACGAGCGTTATAATATAGGCATTCTGGTTGCAAACATTATGGATTCATTCAGCAACAGGGTGTCAAAGGGTGCTATTGCGGCAGCTGAGGCTTTTGATGCGAATTTATTTATATTCCCTATGAAATACCTTGATGTTGACTACGGTAATACCATGCTTGATATGAAGTTTGAGTATCAGTACAACATTCTTATGGACTATGCCGCAAAGGCAAAGCTCGATCATCTGATAGTATGTACGGGAACTATTGCATATATCTGCGATGATGTGCGCAAAAAGGAAGTGCTGGATCATCTCAGCGGCACTCCTCTGCTGAATGTTGCCTCAAACATTGACGGATATGATTATCTCATTTACGATAACAAAGCAGGCGTCACTCAGGCTGTTGATTACCTTATAAAAAAGCAAAACAGAAAGCATATCTGCATGATGATAGGAAAGCTTATCAATCTCGAATGCCGAGAGCGATATGAAGCATACAGAGCTGCGCTGGACGCAAACGGCATTGAATTCAATAACAATATGATAATTGAAAGCGATATATCCGAGTTCTGCGTCAGCGAAGCGGAAGAGCTTCTTGACAGAAATCCCGACTGCGACGCTGTTATCTGCGTAAATGACGAAATGGCATCTGTATTTTACCCTATCCTGCAAAAAAGAGGAAAGAGCATCGGCAGGGACATTATGCTTGTAGGCTTCGATGACAGCCCCTTTGCAGTGAAAATGGACCCGCCTCTGGCATCGGTAAAAGCTGACGCATATGCCATGGGATACCGTGCTGTGGAAAAAGCAGTGAACGCTCTGAGCGGCAAAAATGACACAGACCATTACTGCAAAACGGAGTTTATCCCACGTGCCTCCTGCTCATCGGAAAGCCTGTATCTGAGCAATATGAATAACGTGTTCAGCGGCGATGATACTGCCATAGCCGAAAATATAATCAACTATATATATCAAAGCAACATTCCTGCGGAAACATATGAGCAGGTGAAGCAATTCTGCCTGAAAATGGTCGCTGAGCTAAGGTCAAGAATAATAAACAGAACAGCTGATGCCGATGACCTGAAATACCTTTCCGACAAGACAGAAGAATTTCTGTCACGCAACAGGTATGAAGTGGAGCTTGTGCCCAGAATGATAGAGACCGTTGACGGCTGCCACAAGTGGCTTATGAGGAATGCTCCTGCCGAAAATGTCTCTGTTATCAACAGGATATTCAAATACGCTGTAATAAAAATATCCAACGGAATGATAAATGATTTCAAGAAGCTGGAGGACAGCCAAAAAGAGCACACACATCTTTCCAATCTTTTCACAAGGGACACTCTTATGTTCAATGAAAATATGGCAATGAGCTATGCCCGTATGATGAACAAGTTTTACTGTCTTGACATAAAGTCAAGCTATCTTTTCCTCATTGATGAGCCTGCGGAATATCACAACAACGGAGAATTCCCGAAGAATCTTAAATGGAAATTCATGTCATATCAGGACGGAATGAACTTTAGCATGGTCCCTGCCAATGAGCGTGACGTTTCATCTGAATATATGTACCGAAACAAATATATCTCCGATTCCGAGCGTCACACATTCATTATTGCCGACCTGTATTCAAGAGAATATCAATACGGTCTGCTGCTCTGCGAGCCGACCTCCGATAAATTCTTTGCTGACCTTGAACTGGTGGTGTATCAGGTAAGTGCTGCGGTGAAGCTCATAAATCTTATCTCTGAGCAGGACAGGATAAACGAAAAGCTGCACATGAAAAATATCGCTCTGGAAAATCTGTCCGAGATAGATGAAATGACGGGCATTTATAACAGACGTGGATTTTACAGAGCCGCAGAACCATTTATCGAAAGCAGCAAGGGAAAAGATATTATCGTCTGCTATGCGGATATGGATAACCTGAAGCTGGTAAATGACGGATACGGCCATTCCGAAGGCGATTTTTCAATAAAAAGCCTTGCACTGTGCCTTAAAGAAGCATTCGGTGAAAACGGCATTGTGGGAAGAATGGGCGGCGATGAGTTTGCGGCATTTATCCTCAGCGAGAAAACAGAGGGCATTGAAAGCATAATCGGCAAAAAGCGCAGGTACATAGAGCATCTCAACCGGACGGCAAACAAGCCTTATCATATAGATATGTCCATGGGATTCTGCGAATGTGTCTGTGAAAACTCCTATGACTTTAAGGAAGCCGTTGACAAGGCTGACGGCAAGCTTTATGATAACAAGACTGAGAGGAAAAGAAAAAACAAGAATAAAGTCTCCGAAACTGACCATTGAGCATATAAGAACCCGTCTTCACAAGCATATGCGCACACATTTCTTATGAAGACAGGTTCTAAAAAGCATCGTTCGCAAAGAAAATTCTACTTTGCGGACGATGCTTTTTTGTATGCTATATGCTTTGTTCCAAAACTATGGCTGCGCTGTGTCTCCAACCGACGAATTTCAGGCTTTTTGCCGATAATCAGCTTACCATATCAGCAACAGATACTCCGTACTGCTCGGTAAAATAGCTTTCGATAGCGGCAACGTCGCCCTTCATTTTCTCGTTTGCACTGTCGTATCTGCCGTTGTCCTTTGTGCTCTGAGTGGAATCATTGCGGTCGGAGTCCTCTATCTTTACTATCTCGCCTGCGGCAAGGTCATAGGTGTAATAGAAGCCTGTTCCCATCATAGAAACATAATAATACTCCTCAACAGTGTTGCTGTTATAGTCAAATGTGTAGTATTCGACTGTTTCATTGCCGTTAAGGTCGGTCTTAACGAATTTGACTGTCTTTGCTGCCTTGTCAGCGGTTATTTTCAGACCTGCACCGTCAAATGGCGAATGCTCGGTGTCAAGATAAGTAAGCACACCGTTTTCGTCTGTGAATGCAGCTGTGCCGACGCTGCTTTCCTGCTGCTCTGCCTGAGTGCTTGCCGCATCTGTCTGTGACTGAACGGCAGCATCACCCGAACAAGCTGTCATTGACATTACTGCTGCGATGGCTGCAATAGTTAAAATTACCTTTTTCATTTCATATTCCTCCTAAAATCTTATAATGACTATATTAAGCCTTTCGGCTGTCATTCATTGTTATACTGTATAAAACAAAGGTCAGTTTATAAAGCTGCGGACATTTTCCTCCACAGCAGTGCCTGAAATATCATCAAGCCTGACATACTCTGCATTCATATGCTCGGCTATCTGCTTTGCAAAGCCGAATCTGATATAGCTGTTTTCGGTATCCAGCACCATTGCCCCCACTCCCGACGAACGCACCTGTTCAGCCATAAAAACGGCATCTTCAAAGGGATCTCCGAAAAGCGGGATATTTGCCTTGCCATCGGAAATAAGTATCAGATATTGAAGCGCATCGGGTGTCCTTATCCGCTCCGCTCGAAGAAGCTCATTTGCCTGCAAAATGCCTGCCGCCAAAGGTGTTTTTCCCCCTGTGGGAAGCTGGTCCATACATTTTCTTGCAAGCTCGGGACTTCCTGTTATACTGAGAAGTATCTGTGCACCCTTTCCGCTGAATGAGACAACACCCACACGGTCACGCTTCCTGTATGCTTCCGAAAGCAGACCACGCACTGCGCCCTTGACCGCTCTCATACGGCGCTTTGCACCCATGGAGCCGCTGGCATCTACCACAAACAAAATAGTGGCACCTGTGCGCTTTTCCCTTACCTTCTGCCTGAGGTCGGAGCTTCTGACAGCAAGCATCATACCGTTTTCGGGAGTTCTGCTGCCTCGGTTCAGCGCCGCACAGCAAAGTGTGGGTATCAGAGCAATATCACGGCATTTTCCGTGGGGAACGGTGCTGCGCACATATCGACCGCTGCTGTCGTTGGCAATGGTCTTGCTGCGCTTTCCGCTGCCGCCGTTCTTTCCTGCGGCATTTATGCTCTCGGCTGAAAGCGGAAGCTCCTCCCCTGCCATCTCGGTATCACTATGGCTCTTGCCGATGTTATTGTCATCGGCAGCGTCGCTTTGCGGTGTATCGGACTGCACCTGGGCATTATCGGGCGGAGTTTCTTCACCACTGTCCGACTGCTCTTCATGCTCGGCAATATTCTCTGCAGGCGGAGCAGACCTCATTCTGTGGGGAAGCACCAGCTTGGCAGCTTCGGCAACATCATTTTCGCTGACATTATCATCGCCACGCCATGCACAAAGGGCTTTGGCAGTCTCAGTCAGGATTATTTCGCACCTGTTGCCCTCGCAGCAGGCTTTATTCGCGGTGAGAGCAATGAGCCTGAGTATTTCCTCCGACACCGAAACCGACGCAAGCCTTTGGGAAGCCTCTCTTATGCTTTCCGCAAGCTGCTCCTCTGCAGATCTATACTTATTGCAGAAGCTTTCGGGATCACTTTCGTATTCAAGCCTGCGCCTGATGATCTCCGTGCGCCTGTCAACGTCATTTTCACCCGTGACATTTACAAACAGCCCGAATTTATCCAGAAGCTGCGGGCGAAGCGATCTTTCCTCGGGGTTCATCGTCCCTATGGGGATACATCGGCATGAGTGGCTGTAGGATATGCCGTCACGCCGAACAATATTTTCCCCCGATGCTATGACCTCTGCCAAAATACCCGCAGTGTGGTTTCCCAGCAGATTTATTTCATCAACATAGAGGAAATTCCCGTCAGCATCATACAAAAGTCCCTTTTCAAAGCATTTCGCTCCGCCGTTTACCGCTTCTGACAGATCAAGCGTACCCACAAGCCTGTCCTCGGTAACGTTCAGCGGAACTTCAATGACCTTTCTCCCCGCCGCAAAGGCAAGTCCTCTTACAGCAGTGGACTTTGCAGTCCCCTTTTCTCCCGAAATAAGCACGCCGCCTATTGCAGGGTCAACGGCACTTATGATAAGCGCAAGCTTCAGCTGCTCCTGCCCAACTATCGCCGTGAACGGATACGGGAAGAGGCTCATATTTGCTCACGGCTTTCTATCATCTCAAAAACAGCCGCAATGTCCATATGCTGCTCCTCAAAGGGCTTCCTGCGCATTCTGTGAGGAAGCACAAGCTCTGCCGCAAGCTTCATATCCTCCTTTGAAACCGCATTTCTGCCCTCATAGGCAGCATTGGCGCAGGCGGTCTTTATCATGGATATATCCGCTCTGTGTCCGTCAACCCCAAGAGATACGGATATCTCCGCCGCAAGACGCAGTATTTCATCGGAATAAGTAACGCTCCCAAGCATTTTGCCCGCATCGGTTATCCTGCGGCAAAGCTTTTCCTGCTCGGGTCTCCATTTTTCAAGGAATGCCACGGAGTCATTCTCATATTCAAGATAGCGCTTTACGACCTCGGTTCGCATTTCAATATCCGTCTCGCCCCTTACATCTACCACAAGACCAAATCTGTCCAGAAGCTGCGGACGGAGATCACCCTCCTCTGGATTCATCGTGCCCACAAGCACAAATCTTGCAGGATGACTGAACGAAACACCCTCACGCTCCACAGTGTTAACACCCATAGCCGCCGAATCGAGTATAACGTCAACAACATGGTCGTCCAGCAGGTTTATCTCGTCAATATAAAGAATATTGCGGTTTGCATCGGCAAGTATTCCAGGTTCGAAGTGCTTTTCACCCGTTTTCAGCGCTCGTTCAATGTCAAGAGTTCCAACCACTCTGTCCTCTGTGGCGCTGACAGGCAGATCGACCACCCTCATATGCCTTTTGACTGCTTTAAGCTCGCTTTTGCTGCGGCAGCTGTCGCACTGGCAGCTCCTGTCATACGGGTCGCAGGAAAAGGGACAGCCCTCCGCTTCCATGCGCTCGGGGAGAACCTCAGTCAGCGCACGTACAGCAGTGGATTTTGCCGTGCCTTTTTCGCCCTTTATCAGAACGCCTCCCAGTGCGGGATTTATCAGATTAAGTATCAGGGCACGCTTCATTTTTTCCTGTCCCACTATTGCCGTAAATGGGAAATAGGCTCTTTTATTCATTGGTCTTCACCCTCTATCCTGTTTTCTGTTTCAAGATAAGCCTGACGTATGGCTTCAAGCTGCTCTTTATCCGCATTCCAGTAGCCCCGACGGCTGTATTCCTCCATCTGCTCCAGAATATCCATGTAAGCATATGGGTTGTTTTCAGCCATGCGGCGGCGCATTTCCTTATCCTGCGCATATTTTGCGCAAAGGTCATTGTATATCCACTGCTCAACAGCTCCCGTGGTTGCCGCAAGACCCATAACATTCTCAAAACGGTCGGCTATCTTCTGCGCTCCGTGATATTTGTGAGCAAGCATACCGTCTATCCATTTGGGATTGAGCACTCTTGTCCTGATGCCCTTTGCTACAGCCTTTTCGGCAGTTTCGGTAACAGGCACCGCTCCCGTTGTGTCGGTGATAAGCATTACCGCCTTTTGTCCCCTTACCATCTCAACGGATTTGGCAAGTCCACCGAAAAATTCATAGTAATGGTCAAGGTCGGTTATCTCATATTCGTTGTTGTCACGAACCTGAGAGACTATCTCCACGCTTTTGAGATTTTGCTCGTAAAGGTCTCCCATGTCTCCGCCACGTTCTTTTCGGTTATAGGCATAATGCAGAGATGTCAGGAACCGGCTCCCTATCTGCTCTTCCTTTTCCCACGCCTTTGTCTCGATTATGGAGGTTATGCCCGTGCCGTATTCTCCCTCTCGGGGTCCGAATATCCTTGTTACTGAAAGCCTTTCTGCTTCATCGTGGTCATATCCCCTGTCGGTCAGATAGGCATAAAGCTTTTTGGAATTTGCCTTCATATAGTTCTGCCCGTCCGTTTCGTCCGCTTCATTCACAAGATGAAGAAGATCGTCCAGATTATCAATGATATTCGGGAAAAGGTCACGGAAAAATCCGCAGATGTTTATTGTAACGTCAATACGGGGTCTGCCCAGCTCCTCAATGGGGATAAGCTCATATTTGGGGTTCCATGCCGAATTTCCCTTTGCAAGCCTTGCGCCAAGGTAAGCCATTATCTGTCCGATAGTCTCACCCTGGGTGCGGGAGGTCTCAAGTCCCCACAGTATCACCGCAGTGGAATTGGGATAATGGCCGTATTTGTCAAAATAGGTTTTGATAGTATTTTCCGCCGCTCTTGCGCCACGCTGATATGCTGTCAGAGTTGGCACAAAACGCTGGTCAAACTGATAAAGATTATATCCCGATGGAAGCACCTCAGGACTGCGGTATATGTCTCCAGCTGCCTTTGCAGGGATATATCCGCCTGAAAGTGCATTAAGCAGCTGCTCATTTTCGGCATTCTGCTTTACCTCGGCATATTTTTTTCGTCCGTACTCAATAGTTCTGCTGAGCTTTTCGGGAACACTTTCGCCTGCAAAATATTTATCTAAATATTCCTCAGCCAGAGCGTTTATTTTTCTGAGCGGCTCGCCGCCCTTTTCTTCTGCCCCCACAAGGTCAATGCCAAGCTCCTCGGCAGCGATATCGCACAGCGACGGTGTATCATCGTGAGACTTTTTCAGCAGCTCACGGACATAGCACTGCGCCTCTTCATCGGAATAAGCCTGACCGAAAATGTGCAGTCCTTTGGGAATGAGGGAGCTGTTCAGGCGGTAAAGCTCCGACTCAAGCTCTTCTATATCCGTCGGCAAACTTAGCTTTTCGGCAAGGGCTGCGATATTCTGCTTTACTTCATCTGCCGCACTTTTTGAAAATGCAAGCTGATGATGATAGTCGTCCAGCATTTTTGCAAGCTCCGCATACTCGCCGTAAAGTCCGCTCTGAATAAATACAGGCGGTTGATAGCCCACAAGTGCGGCATGGGAGCGGCGCTTGGCAATAGTTGCTTCCGCAGGATTTCCGCAGTAATACAGATAAAAATGCGGCGTGTCGTAAAGCAGCATATCGGGATAGCACGTTCCGCTCATTCCGCATTCCTTGCCCTTTAAAAATTCCAGAGTTCCGTGTGTTCCTACGTGGATAACAGCGTCCGCACCGAATTTATCGTGAAGATACCTGTAAAAAGCAATGTACTGATGATGCGGCGGAAGAGACTTATCATGATAAAGCTTGTCGTTATCCTCGTGAAGCCCTCTTGACGGCTGGATACCCACCAGCACATTTCCATATACAGCAGCAGGAATAAGGAAATCACCGTTATCATCGGTCATGATATCTCCGCCCGGTTCGCCCCATGCGTTTACTACGGAATCCCTGTCAGCAAAGCCGTTCAGGAATTTTTTATAGTCCGCCAGCGAATATCTGAGCATTTTATCATCATCGGAATATTTGCCCGTATTGACAAGACCGCCGTTTATAAAGTCGGACATGAGCTTTTGTGCATCAGCCTCTTCCGCAGTATAGCCGTTGTTTTTCAGAAGCGAAAGGATAGCCGAAACTGACTCGAATGTATCCAGAAATGCACCGCCGAAAACATTGGACTCTCCGGGTGGGTAGTTATAGCATATTATCGCTATCTTCTTGGCGGAACGGGCTTTCTTTCGAAGCTCTATGAATCTTTCCGCACGGTCTGCAAGAGCTTCAAGGCGCTCTTCGATTATTTTTATCTCGTCGGAGGTAACGTCAAACTCCTCATCATACATAGGTTCTGTTTTGGCACCAACCGGAAGCGTAAGCATTGCTCCGTCCTGCTCGGGAAGCATTACAGATATAAGTACCTCTGAGGCTGTGCAGCCCTGTACCGAATCTTTCCAGTCCTTTTCCGTGCGCCTTGACATAAAGAGCGGGTGCAGATAGGGAACATTAAGCTCTTTGAGCATATCTGTTCCCGCTGAAATGTTTCCGCCCATAGGCCCTGCACTCAGTCGGAAGGACATACAGTTCATTATAAGCTCGGTCTTTGCAGGCATAAACTCTGTCAGCAGCTTTTTCAGCGTTCCGTCATTTATGCCGTCCATTCCCGAGACTGCCACAGGCAGCACATTTGCGCTCTTCTGCAGGCGCTCGCATATCTCAGCCACTGCCCCCGAATAGTCCATAGGATAAATATGGCCATAGTAAAGGAACGCAATAACAGGCTTTTCCTCATCAAAAGGAAAATCGGTGGAAAACTCCTTAAAGCTGCCGTAGCATTTCATATCCTTTGGCCTGCAGACCACAGCCGCAGGTACCTCCCTCGGTTCGGCGGGCTTGGGCAGCTTTTTCCCGCCGCCATATTCCCTCAGTATGAGATACAGCATATTCAGGATATTGTTATAGTCCGCAACATAGAAATACTTGCAGATAAGCGAGTAATTTCTCATATCACGCATTTTTCCGGGCATGATCTTTCCCATAGCCTCCGCCATGGACTGCATTTTCTTCATAGCTGCCATATCGGGCTTTTTTCCGCCGCCTGACATCATTCCCGCTGCGGAAAAGCTGCCCAGCTTCAGGTATTCCCTTGCCGAATTGCCGTAAGGGATAACATTTCCATTACATTCCCTAAGCCCCTCATAAACAGCCTTTACAGTCTCAACAGGGCTTCCCATAAGGTCAACAAATACCATATCGGAGGTCTTTATATCGGATATGAGCCTGTCGGTCTTTTCTTTGCCATACTCTGTGACTGCATAGTAAAGGCGCAGCTCCAGAAGTCCCTCTTCAAGGCTCATTATCTCCTTTGCCGCTTTCATCAGACTTTTCAGGGCAGGGGCGGAAACGGTTATAAAAGTAAATTTCATTGTTTTTTCCTCTTTGCATAAAATACAGGCGAATTATCCTCGCTGTCGGAAAGTATCTCCGCTTCAACGCTGAACACGTTTTCAAGCTCGCCGTTCTCAAGCAGCTCTCTCGGAGCGCCGATAGTATGTACCTTGCTTCTGTTCAGCAGGATCAGCTCATCGGAATATCTTGCCGCATGATTCATGTCGTGCAGCACCATCACAACGGTTATCCCCTCTTCACGGTTGAGCGCCGCCACAAGCTCCATTATCTCCAGCTGATGAGCGATATCAAGATAAGTCGTCGGCTCATCGAGAAGCATAAGCTCAGGCTTCTGCGCTATTGCCATGGCAATACGGGCACGCTGCCTTTCGCCGCCTGAAAGCGCATTTATTTTTCTGTCCTGCAGCTTTGTCATGCCTGTGCGCCTGATTGCCCATTCAACAATGCTTTTATCCTCGCTGCCCGTGCCTGACCACCACTTTTTATGGGCATATCTGCCGTATTCAACCAGCGTTTTAACGGTTATATCGCTCATGCTCGTGTCATTCTGGCACAGCACCGCCATTTTCTGCGCCACAAGCTTTGTATTGGTGCGGAAAATATCCTTTCCGTCAAGCAAAACCTGTCCGCTTTGTGGACGGAGATTTCGGCTCATTGCCCTTATGAGGGTCGTTTTTCCGCAGCCGTTGGGGCCAATTACGGAATATATCTTTCCACGCTGTATATCAAGGCTTATGCCGTCAAGGATACGGGAATTTCTGTAGCCTGCGCAAAGATCTCTCACAGATAAAATAGTATTTTCCATATGCGCCTACTTTCTGAGAAGGTACAGGAAGAAAGGAACTCCCAGTACAGCCATAACTATTCCCACAGGTATCTCGGTGGGGCTTAAAACCGTTCGAGCAAAGGTATCGCTGAGCATGACCAGCGCCGCTCCCAGGAGCGCTGTTGCAGGGAACATTATCCTGTAGTTATTTCCGAGGATAAGCCTTATGCTGTGGGGAACGATAAGCCCCACAAAGCCCAGCAGACCCACAACGCTTACCGCAGATGCCGCAAGCAGTGCCGCCAGAGCGGTAAAGCCAAGCCTCGTAAGCTCAACATTAAGCCCCAGTCCCCTTGCGGTATCATCACCGAGAACAAGTATGTTCAGCTTGTCCGCAAAGATGAACGCCAGAAGCAGACCAGCGATCGTATAGGGCAGTATGGTCCTTACCTCGCTCCAGCTTCGTGAAGAAAGACTTCCGTTCATAAATGTAAGCGCACCGTGAACTCTGTCGCTGAAAAAAACAAGTGTCGCCGATATTCCCGCACCGAAAAGCTCAGATACCGCAACGCCCGAAAGCACTATCCTTGTGGGGTCGATGCCGCCCTTCCATGCCAGAAGGTATATTATCGCCGCTGCAAGCATTGCTCCCCCGAATGCGGCTATGGGCACAAAATTCTGCCACTGGGGAAATATTACAAGTATTACGATACCGAAAAGTCCAGCTCCGCTGCTTATGCCTATAATGGACGGATCCGCCAGCGGATTTTTCATCACGCCCTGCAGTATTGAGCCTGAAAGCGCAAGGTTTATACCTACAAGAGCGGCAAGAATCATTCTGGGAAGCCTAATGTTCCAGATGACCTTGTTATTGGTCCCCGTATGATTTCCCGAAACAGTATCTATAATATCCGAAACGGAAATATCCATCGTTCCCACAACGTTGCCAAGAATAAATGCAAACACCACTGCCGCCGCAAGAATGACAAGCACCGCCGCTTTAAATGAGACGGTTTCTCTCAGATCTGTTTTTTCCATCAGAATGTTTCTTCCACCTCTCCGTAAATATCGGGATAAATGCTCTGCGCCATATATTTTATGGCATCAACATAATACGGGCCTGCATTATAAAGATAATACTGCTGGGGAAGATAAATTACCCTGCCCTCGCTTATGGCATTCACCGAGCTCCACGCAGGATTTGAAGCGAACTGCTCTTCGACAGTCTTTTTAGCCTCTTCATTGCTTGATATCATAGTTGTTACAAGAACATAGTCGGGATCCTTTTCAACGATGTACTCGATATCCAGCGGAGTTGTTTCTGAACCTACGGTATCGGGGGCAAGACCCGATGCGATGTTATCAAGCTCAAGGATACCTGCAATATCGCCTGCAATGCTGTTGTCAAGCTTTACGGCAAGTGATTTTGAAGTAACATAGAGAATTACAACTGATATATCATCATCGGGAAGCTTGTCGGTAATTTCCTTTTTGCCCTTTTCAAGCTCTGCGATGCGCTGTTCGGCAAGCTCGCTCTGACCCAGCAGTTTTCCGAATGCACGGTATGTATCAACAACGTCAGAAAAGCCTCTGATATGCGACTGGATAACGTTATAGCCCATCTCACGGAGCTTTGAGCCCTGAGTGGTCTGGGTGCCCACCTGTGCTATAATAAGGTCAGGCTCCTGTGCTATTACAGCCTCCATATCAACAGAATACACGGGGCCTATCTGGGGAAGCGACTTTATTTCCTCCTCATATCCTTCTGTAAGGCGGACATTATCGCTTACATCGGAGGTACAGACGGATTTTCCGCCAAGGTCATACCAGATATTCAGCGGAGTGCCTGACAGCACGGCTACCTTTTCAGGCTTTGTTTCTATGGTCGTTTCATATTTGAGATAATCACGCACCGTGAGAGGATAGTCATCGCCTGTAACGAGAATGGCTTCCTCACTGTCCGAGACCTTGTCGGCTGCTGCGGCATTTTTCAGTCCACCGACCCCTGCATTGTTCGCTGTAGTCTCAGCCGCTCCCTCTGATGAAGTGCCTGCGTCCGATGATGCACAGCCCACTGCCGATAAAGCCACGACCGCTGCCATAAATGCTGTTAATACTCTTTTTTTCATGATCCTACATCCTTTCGTGAACTTATATGTATTTATGCAAATAAAAAACGGACATTACCCAAGCCCCAGCATGGATAATGTCCGTTTGCTTAATTCTTTCACTTTTTATGATATGATATGCCGTGCCAGGTTTTGCCAAATATAAAAAAGGCAACACACAAGCGCCGCCAAAGCAGCCGATTTTTCACATCATACCATCATTTACGTTCCGGAGTTCCGCAGACAAAGGAAAAATTTCCTCATAAACAATACCCTGCACGGGGAGGATACAGGCAAGTATTCCGACTTATTGCCCGCCAAAACGGCTCGCATACGCCTTCCCGAAGAAACTCTCCAGTGACTGACTCACGTCATGTATGCGTTAAGACAAAATACGGCAACGGCCTTGCTCAGGATTCGCACCTGATTCCTTGTTAGGCTTGGCAGCTTTTTGTTAAAAGCACTGCTTTTGCACCTGTATCCCGATAGTTATTCATTTTTTATTATTTTACCATCTTATTATTCGGTTGTCAATAGAGACTTGATGAACTTCAAATGCCTATGTTATTTCATTTTTCAAATAAACGCCTCCTTTTTAAATATTTAATTTAATAGCAAATAGTCATACTCTCAATGACCATAGATGAATAATTCACCTGAAAGCAGAAAAAATAGTAAGGCAACCAAAAACTCAGGAAAAAGTCAGCATCGCAATCATATTGCTGCGATACCGATCTTGAATTTATACGTGAAAGGAACGATACTATGAAAGCAACAGGTATTGTCAGGAGAATTGACGATCTCGGAAGAGTGGTCATTCCCAAAGAGATAAGGAGAACTATGCGTATCAGAGAGGGCGACCCCTTACAGGCAACAATTACACAGGCGGATAGGCTTATACGGCTGGCTGAGAGATTGAAAGGCAACAATACATAATAAAAATGACCTCAGCCTGTTGAGCATATATGAAGCTGCAGTCATAAATTTAACATGCAGTATTAGTCTATAAATATTCATCAAGAGTTCTAAGATAAGGCAATTACGCCGTAGGGACAAATTGTCATTTACATTGTTACCGCTCTCAGCACCAGGCTCCAGCTGATACACACAATACAGAATGAAGTCAGCGTGGAGCAGCAGAGCGGCAGGCTGCGGAGCTTTGTTTTTTCATAAAGCTTCATTGCAGTAAGCGGTGTGAAAACTGCCGCAACGAGTATGGATATTAACATAAGAGGAACACTCATTTCGTAGGTGTTTATGAATGCGGAGATTATTACAAAGCCCGAAAATGTAAAGGCGTTTTCTCCCCGCTTTACCTTTGGAAACCATAAAAAAATGCTTGTGGCAATGGTGATAAGCTGGCAGCACATGACTGTGGGGAATTTATACGCCGCACAGGAGTTAGCAAGCGGGTCAAGCCACCATGCCAGCACTGCTCCGATATACATTCCAACTGTTCCCCAGCTGCTTCCCCAGAAAATAAGCTCTGAGGGGTCTGCCAGCAGCCGCCTTACATACAGTCTGCTGTCCGAAAAGCTCCTGTTATCCGCAGGAGAGCTTTTGTATATGCTCATATCTATGGGTGTCATCCATGGGAGATGTCGGCAGAGCATGACGCACAGCGGAACTGTCACTGCCATGCCGATAGCTGCGGATACAAATGCGGGCAGTCCCAGCGGCTTTACTATGTACGGCATTGCAATATACGCTCCGAAGCCCGCAGGAGCAAGTCCTCCGAGGATCATCTCGGTGGCGATCTTTTTTGCACCGCCGCCGTATATGGTAAAAAGCAGCGGAGCAAGGCTGCAGAAGGATATGAACGTTGCTGCCCAGCCGTTCATGGTCGCCCTGTGATAAACAAGGTTTGCAAGGAGCATTGCTCCCGTGCTGACAAGAAGCATAGGAATAAAATAACCGCTGCCGCCAACAAGATCAGTGCCGCGGAAGCGTGAATTTGTCCGCTCAAAGAAATATCCGATGAATGTGAATATTATCATCACAACACCGCAGACCCATGTTCTCATTACCTGACCCTCGGGTATCTCCCCTATCAGCCACTGTATCTCCGACCATACATCGCCTGCGTTTTTTCCTGCGATTATCTCGTCAAGACTATCTATATAATGGTTTGAAGCAATGCTGTCCTGCAAGGCGTTCATTATGAACATCAGCGCCGTACATATTATCAGCGTGACAATATAGGCAGGCAGTACGCCTTTTCTTTCCTTGAAAAACATATTCCCCCTCCTTGTAAAGTAGCGCCGCTCATAGCTCATATGAACGGCGCTGTACTGTACAATGGATATTATCCGCAGAACTTGCTGCACATAACAAAATGTCCGGGAGAAACCTCCACGTTTTCGGGGCATTTTTCCATGCACTCATCGTCCGCATATATGCAGCGTGTGCAGAACGGGCAGCCCTTGGGCGGATTTTCGGGTGACGGAGTATCGCCGACTTTAAGGTCAAGGCTGAAGCCCTCATCGTTTATGCCCTTTTTGATACTGGGCGCCGCTTTGAGCAGCACCTTGGTATAAGGGTGACGTGCATCGCTGTAGATATCCTTGCTCTTTGCCCTCTCAACGATATGACCAAGGTACATGATAAGTATCTCATCTGCTATCTGACGAACCACCGCAAGGTCATGTGCAACCAGCAGTATCGAAAGGTTAAGCTCGCTCTGGAGGTCCATAAGCAGGTTTATTATCTGAGCCTGCAGTGATACGTCCAGTGCGGATATAGGCTCGTCTGCCAGCAGCAGCTTGGGATTTACCACCAGCGCACGGGCTATTACCGCACGCTGCCTCTGACCGCCCGAAAGCTGGTGTGGATATCTGGTAAGGAAGTCGGTATCAAGACCTATAAGATCAAAGGTCTTTTTGATGATAGCCATTCTTTCAGCAGGGTCTGATACGCCCGAAAGCTTCAAAGGCTCCTCAATAGACTCCTGAATGGTAAAACGTGGGTGAAGCGAAGAAAGGGTATCCTGGAATATCATCTGAACGCTTTTCTTCATCTCGTCCCTGTCCTCTGGATAAAGCTCGTCCAGAGGGCAGCCACGAAATCTTACAGTACCTGTAGTGGGCTTTTCGATATCGGAGATTATTCTCAGCAGTACGGATTTTCCGCAGCCTGATTCGCCTACAAGGGCAATGGTCTTGCCCTCCTCGACCTCCAGCGAAACGTCGTCAACGATACGCTTGTTGCCGACTACCTTGCTGAACAGTCCACGTCTTACGGGATATAATTTAACAATGTTATCGCATGATAATATGGGATATGATTTATCCATATAGCTCACTCCTTATTCAAGAACCGTATCGTCGGCAGTATTATAGTCAAGAAGCGGGAAGTGGCAGGCGCAGAATCTGTCCTCGCCTATCTGTTTCAGCTCGGGGACTTCCTTGCGGCAGATGTCCTTTGCATAGGGACATCTGGGAGCAAATGCGCAGCCGGGCTGAGGCTTTGCCATATTGGGAGGGAAGCCCTCGATAGACTTCAGTCTCTTTGTCTTACGTGCTTCAAGCAGTGGTACGGACTGGATAAGTCCGACAGTATAGGGGTGGGCAGGCTTTAAAAGCAGATCTCTCTTTGGTGAGGATTCAACGCAGCGGCCTGCATACATTACAAAGATATCATCGGAGAACTGGGAAACAACGCCGAAGTCATGGGTGATTATCATAATGGAAATGCCCGTTTCCTTCTGAAGCTCGCTGAGAGCCTCGATTATCTCCGCCTGAATGGTGATGCCAAGGCTTGTGGTAGGCTCGTCGGCAATAAGTATGGACGGGTCGCATATCATAGACATGGCGATGAATATTCTCTGGCGGAAGCCTGCGGAAAACTCACAGGGGAACTTCTTCATTACCTCGTCGCCATTGCGTATGCCTACAAGCTTCAATACCTCTATCGCCTTGTCATGGGCTTCCTTTTTGGTAGCGCCCTTCTTGTGGACAAGGTATGCTTCCGTAAGCTGACTGCCAAGGGTAAGGTAGGGGTTGAAGGAGGTGGTAGGGTCCTGGAATATCATTGATATCTCCCCGCCCCTGATCTCGCTCATACGCTTCTCGCTGACTTTAAGGATATCCTCGCCGCCGAACTCAATGGTTCCGCCTGCGATATAGCCCGGCTCGTCAACGATACGCATAATGGAACGGGAGGTAACGCTCTTTCCCGAGCCGCTCTCGCCGATTATGCCGAGAACATGACCCTTTTTCAGTGAAAAGGTAACTCCGTCAACGGCCTTAACGGTAAGGTTTTCGTTTATCTTGAAATAGGTCTTGAGACCCGTTACTTTTAAAAGAACATCGCCGATCTCAGCTTTTTTAACGTCCATGATGTTCCCTCCTTACTTGCGAAGCTTGGGGTCAAGCTTTGTCTGGAGACTGTCGCCTACAAAGTTCAGCGCCAGTACCATTATCATAATTACGATACCGGGGATAGCGGTTATCCACCAGTCGGTAGAGATGTACTGTCTGCCGTCCGCCATAATGTTTCCGAGGGATATGGAGGGCGACTTGATTCCGAGCTGCATATAGCTCAGCAGGCTCTCGTTGATTATCATTGCTGCGATATCAAGAGGAAGTACGGGAAGAATCGCAGGCATAAGGTTCTTGCCTACATATTTTACGGCGATCCTCAGCTTGCCTGCACCCATCATTCTTGCGGCTGCGATGTAGTCCATGTCCTTCTGCATCATAACGCTGGAACGCACAACTCTCGCATAAGCGGGCCATGCGGAAAGGCTCAGTACTATGATGATGCTCAGAGGATTGGGTTCAAACAAGGTAAGCGCAATGATAGCCAGCACAATGAACGGGAATCCCATCTGGATATCGGTTATTCTCATTATCAGTGTGTCGATGAAGTTGGGGTGCGAAAAGCCCGAGATAATGCCCAGCACCACGCCTATAGCCAGTGCCAGCGCAACGCCGCCTATACTGATAAGAAGAGATGTGCGCAGGCCGTAAAGGATACGGCTGAAAATGTCTCTGCCCATTGCGTCGCAACCCAGAATATGCTCGCTGTCCGTAAAAGGCTTGGTAAGTCTTATAGAGGGCGTCATCTGCTGCGGATCGCAGGGAGCGATGACAGGTGCCAGAACTGCCGAAAGAACAGCGATTATAACAATAAGCATTCCTATGCAGAACATCTTGTTCTTGCCGATATACTTGAAGAAGGCCTTGACCTTTCCTCCGCCCGAAGCAGCTGCGGGCTTTGAATTTACTGCTTTTGATCTTACATCAGTCATATTACAAATCCCCCTGTGCCTTACGAATTCTCGGGTCGAGATATGCGTAGCCGATATCTATCAGCATATTGACCACGATAAAGAATGTGGAAAATACGATTATAAGACCCTGTACCAGGTTATAGTCACGTCTGTTGATTGCATTGAGTATCTCATAGCCGATGCCGGGATAGCTGAATACATACTCGATAACAACTATGCTTCCTGCGAGGAATCCCAGCTGACCGCCGAGGACGGTGAGAAGAGGGATAAGCGAATTTCTGAGAGCGTATCTGAAAAGTGCGCTCATCTTATGCACGCCTCTTGCTCTGGCTGCCTTGACAAAGTCCTGATTAAGGCTGTCGATCATGCTGAGCCTTATGTTCTTTATCATAACGGACATTATCGGCAGCGCCAGAACTATTGACGGAAGCACTGTGCTTATGTAGCCCTTATAGTCCATGGAAGGCAGAAGATTAAGCTTTACACAGACAAGCAGTATAAGCATCGTTGCCACCCAGTAGTTTGGCATTGACTGGAACACTACGGAAATTCCCGATATCAGCCGATCGGCAAGCTTGCCGTTGTTTACTGCGGCAATTACACCGAACAGCAGGCTGAGTGCAACTGCCAGCACCACGGTGTTGAGCATAAGCAGCGCTGATTTTCCTATAGTGCCTGCGATGATGTGATTAACGGAATCGTTCTTGAAGTAGGACTGACCCATATCTCCGTGGAAGATATTTACGATATAGTCCTTGAACTGTATGATTATCGGATTATCAAGGCCCATCTCAGCCCTGATCACCTCACGCTGTTCATCGGTAGCGTTGGGCGCCATTATCTTGACAGGGTCGCCCGGGATATTTCTCAGCAGCACGAAGCTGATGAACGTTACACAGAATAAGATGAAAATTCCCTGAACAACACGTTTTATCGTTGTGTTTAACACAGTAACTCCTCCCTGCGTAAAAAATTTGATAAAAACAGAAACGGGCAGTCATTCGTTTGTGTTTATGACTGCCCGCTGTATTCTGTCTGAATGTTATTCCTTTACTACGTCCTTGACTTCAAAGCTTGTGGTAGGCAGGGACTTGAAGCCCTTTACATTGCTGCCCACACCGTAGATGGACATGGAGTTGAAGAGAGGAACATCTTCGCACTTTTCAGCAAGCAGAGGATAAACCTCATTTGCAAGTATTTCCTTTCTCTTTTCACTGTCAAGCTCGGAAGCTTCCTTGTCCATAACAGCATCCAGCTGATCGTCAACAAACTTGGTGATAAGTCCGGGAGATCTGTAGAAGGGGTTGAGCTTAAGGTCAGGCTCAAGTCCCGGAGGGCACCAGCCGCCGTCGATCATGGTGCAGGGTGTTGCCTGATAATACATATCGTTCCATGTAGCGGTCTCAACAGGATTGAACTTTACGTTCAGACCGATAGCCTGGAGATTTGCAGTAATGAACTCGCCGTACTCCTTGGTCTTTACATAGAAGCCAACGGAGGTCGTATAGGTCATTTCGGGAAGTCCCTCGCCGTTGGGGTAGCCTGCTTCGGCAAGAAGCTCCTTAGCCTTTTCGGGATCATATGTTGGGAAGTTGTCAACGGGAGAATAGCCCCAGACTGTGGAGGATACGTAGCAGTCTGCAACCTCGCCGTAGCCCTGGAGTATATCATTTACGATAGTCTCACGGTCGATAGCGTAGGAGATAGCCTTTCTTACAAGCTCTTCGTTCATAGGCTCAACCTCAAACTTGAAGAAGAGGTGCTTGAGCTCTGTGGTGAGCTGAGTGATCACCTCAGTATCGGGATTGTTTTCCAGAACACTTACCTGCTCGGACTCAACACGCTCGATGATATCAGCCTCACCTGTCTGGAGGGCTGCAAGACGTGTGGAGGAATCCGCAACGTACTTGTACTGAACGTAAGGAGTCTTGGGAACCCCTTCCCAGCAGTCATCAAATGCGGAATAGTAAATGGTGTCGTTCTCGTACTTATCGAACTTGTAAGCACCTGTGCCGTTGAAGCCTGCGGAAAGCTTTGCGGGGTCTGCAATGTCATCTGCGGACATTACAGGTACCATACAGAGCATATTGATAAGGCCTGCATAGGGCTTGCCGTCTTCCATTCTTACGTTGACGGTGTACTGGTCAACAACCTCTACCTTAACGGGCTGGCTCCACCAAGCGGTGGTAACGCTGTCCTTGGAGGAATGCTTTTCCAGAGTAGCCTTTACGTCCTCAGCATCAAAGTCGCTGCCGTCCTGGAACTTTACGCCTTCTCTCAGCTTGAGCTGGAGAGTAGCATCGTCAATATATTCCCATGATGTTGCAAGCTCGGGAGAAAGCTCCTGAGTATCGGTATCCATATGGATAAGTCTGTTAAAACATATCCACTCTGCGTGAAGCTGAGCGAGGGTCGTGTGGCTGGTGGGGTCCCAGTTTCCGAGGAAGTTCTCAGCAGAGAGGATAACAAGCGTATCCTTGCTGCCTGCTGTTCTTCCGCCGCCTGTTGTGGATGCAGCCGCTGTATCGCCGCCTGCTGCCGAAGAACCGTCAGTAGTTGTTGATGTATCACCGCAGCCTGCCATAACTGTAGCTGCCATCATAGCTGCGACCGCAGCAACTGTAAGTCTTTTTAATTTCGTTTTCATACCACCACTCCTAAAATCTTTTTCTTTTTATATCTTCTTTCCTTAAAATCTCTAAAAACTTCAAAAAATCTTTCCGTGATCTTTGAGTATCAGAACTTCAGTTCCTTCTTGAGAGCCTGCATCTGTGCGGAAATGTACGCATTTCTGAATGCACAAGCGCAGCTGTAATCCTCGGGTACCATTTCCTTAACGGTGTCGGAGATCTTAGCCTCCTTATCGAAATCCACCTTAATGGTCATATCGCCGAACTTTTCAAGCAGCTCTGCCTTTGTTGCGGGGAAGGTAATACCTGCCTTACCCATTGCCTTGATAAGATTGTGAGCTTCAGATGTATAAACAGCCATGATAATAACCTCCCATTACTTTGTATAAGCGTTGTAATCGCTGACGCCTCTGCCTGCACCGTTCTGGTCGGGGCAGGAAGCTCCACGATGCTTGTACTGCCAGATGAAGTTGTATGCACCGGGCTGAGTACGCATCTTATCAACGATTCCGGGGTAAACATCTACCTTCATGAGCCAGGGAATACCCTTGGGAGCCCTTGCAAATACTGTACCGTCGGGGTTTACTGCCATACTGTTGCCGAAGTAGGTGTAGCACTCATCTATTCCGACGGAGTTGCAGCCCAGAACATAAGTCTGGTTGCAGTAAGCGCCTGCCTTGTTGGTGATCTCCCAAGCCTCATCATAAGGAGCCATATAGTGGGAAACTCGGCAGATAACGTTTGCTCCGTTTACCGCAGCCTCTCTCCAGATCTCGGGATAATCGCCGTCGGCACAAATGATAATGCCTATCTTTGAACCCTTAGGGCCATCAACTACCTTGCACTCGGTTCCGGGAACTGTGCATTCATCGGGGAGCCAGGGATTCATCTTAACATACTTGTGAACTATCTCGCCCTTGTCATTTACGAGGATAGCCATATTCTTTACAAACTGACCGTCATTCTCACGTACCAGAGGATTGAAGATACCCCAGACACCCAGCTCCTTGCACTTTGCACGAACCTTGTTTATAGGCTCGGAGTCAAGGGTGAGAGCCAGTCTTGGCCAGTCGCCGGGAGCAAAACCGTGGAAGCCGCACTCGGGACACATGAACAGATCATATCCCGGAAAACCTGCCGCAGCCTTATCCATATAGCTGAGAATCTGATTTGTGTTAAATTCAACGTCCTCCATGGTGTGTGCACTCTTGGGAGCGATCTGAGCCATTACAACACTCATTGCTTCTGTTTCGATTTTTCCGTTAAGAGCGTAAGTCGATCCGATGTTCATAATACTTCCTCCTATTTAATGGTTTTGCAGCAGCAGATACTTCCTGAATGCCTGCGGCATAATATCCGCTGCAAGAACTCTTCTCCGAAATGCTTCAAAAAAGGCGCCGTGTTTTTATAACACGACGCCTTTGTCTGAAACTATCATTAAAGAGAACCTTTTGGGTTTAAAGGTTTGTCTGACTAAGCTCATCTCTTATTGATGTTCTCAATCATTGATATCATTATATACCTTGTTTTGCAATTTGTCAATAGCAAAATTGCATTTTTTTGATTTTTGGCATTTTATACAAGGATTTCATTTGCAGATATGACAGCTTTATATATCTTACTTGCAAGCCATATTTTCTTAAAAATATATAATATTATCGGCAAATTAGCCGTATCCGAGCCTGCATGAGCTGCCGCAGCATATTATTTTTTCATTTTCCGCCTTGCAAGACGCCAAGCTTAAAATTGCATATTATCTTTTAACATTTGTTATGTAACTGTTATATACGACTATAATGATAACAAGGCTCTCCTCCCCAGCTGCAGCTTCCTTTTCAGCCGACAAGCATAAAAGCGGCTCAGGTTTTATGTACCCGAACCGCTTTGTTAATGCTAATCCTCAATCAGCCTATAGACAGATCCTCGGCTGAAATCAGTTAAGACAAAGGTTTACCCCGCTTTTCTTTTGTTTAAGTATCTCCAGCATAAGGTCAACGATATGAGCCGCCGCCTCTACAGGAGGTATTCCGTGGCGGCTGATGTTGGAAACAACCGTATATTCCGACTCCTGCATATCGGGACGGGCATTATATGCCATATATGCGGACATACTTTCAGCTGTGAGAAGTCCCGGACGCTCGCCGATAAGCACACAGGTGAGCTTTGCATTGAGCAGCGGAGCGATAGTTCTCGTAGTGTTCACACGGCAGTAGCGGACGAAAAACGGGGTTCCAACCGTTACACCCTCGGCTTCCAGTCCCTTTGTGATCGCAGGCAGGATATCGGGGATATTCGCTGCCACGCTGGGAGCGCAAAGGCCGTCGCCCACATATATCTCCACGTCGATATCATGTTTGCAGTTTTCGGATATCTTTTTCTGCGTATCCTCGTCAAAAAGTCTGCCAAGGTCGGGACGGGTTATCATCATACTTTTGTTTTCGCATTTGGTGCGCACCTCAAACAGTCCCAGCTCCTTTACAGTCTCTTCCGAAACCTCAGAGAAAACTGCGTCCGCTGCAGCTGCCTGATCCGCCCTGAAGCGGAGGTAGGAGCAGGTGGGATATCTTGCTCCTGTGTGTCCTATGGCTATTCTGGCAGGGGTCTTGCTTTTGAGCACCGCAAGCTGCTCCGGATCCTGTGGGTTTTGAAGCAGGCAGAAATCCTGCATTTTTATTTTCGTTATATCATTGTTTTCATAATCAAATTTCGGGAAAACGGGCATAACAGTCATTCCTTTCGTTAATTTCCGAAAATGGTGGGGTCACCTGCACGGTCGGTATAATGACCGTCCTCGTCGATTATGCCCCATTTGAGCATCCACTTTTCAAACTCGGGATTTGCGTGAAGTCCCAGTATCTCACGGGCTGCCTTTACATCGTGATGACCTGTGGTCTGATACATGAGCATGATATCATCGCCGTGAGGAATTGCCATTACATAGTTGCAGCCGCCTGCCCCCAGCATTACCAGCAGATTATCCATTGCACTCTGGTCACAGGTATTGTGGTTGGTGTAGCACACATCGCAGCCCATGGGCAGACCGTGCATATGGCCGCAGAAATTATCTTCCAGACCTGCTCTCAGAACCTGATCGCTGCCGTAGAGGTATTCGGGGCCGATAAAGCCTACCACTGTATTTACGATAAATGGGTGATAGTGCCTTGCAAGGCCGTAGCAGCGTGATTCCATGGTCTGCTGATCCCAGCCGTTGTGACCGTCGGAGGAAAGCTCGGACGCCTGACCTGTTTCGAAATACATATAGTTGGGGCCTGTTCCCGTGCCCTCGGTACGCATAAGCTCGTTTGCTTCTTCAAGCATTTCCACGGTAACGCCGAATGCGTCCATGGATTTCTGTGAGCCTGCTATGGACTGGAAGCACAGGTCGGCGGGAGCACCCTGCCTTATTGCTTCCATCTGAGTTGTAACATGAGAAAGCACACAGTTCTGGGTGGGAATATCATACTTCACCATAACGTCCTTGAAAAGACGGAGTATCTCGCCTGTGGAGTCAGCCGAATCCGTTGCAGGGTTAAGGCCTATTACAGCGTCACCCATGCCATAGGAAAGTCCCTCCAGCAGTGATGCGGCAACGCCCTTGGGGTCATCGGTAGGGTGGTTCGGCTGCAATCTTGAAGCCATTGTCCCCGGAAGTCCGAGGTATGTGTTGCAGTGAGTGACTATTTCTATCTTTTTTGCGGCATACATCAGGTCAAGATTGCCCATCAGCTTGCAGACTGCGGCAATAACCTCGCTGGTCATACCTCTGCCTGCACGGAGTATCATATCGCCTGTGGTGCGGCTGTCCAGTATCCACTCACGCAGATCTGATATAGTCATGCCCTTTATCTCGTTATAAATTGGAATATTAAGGTCGTCCTGGATTATTCTTGTTACCGAGTCCTGCTCATAGGGCACTGCGGGGTTTTCACGGATATCATGGACAGTGATATTGCTCAGAGCCATTTTTGCCGCAATTCGTTCCTTGGTGTCCTCTGCAGCGATACCCGCAAGGCAGTCGCCGGATTTCAGCTCGTTCGCCTTGCACATAACTTCCCGTATATCCTTAAATTCATATGTTCTGCCGTAAAGCCTTACTTTATATGACATTTTTATCCGCCTTCCTTGTGGGTTATGAGAATATCAGGGTTTTTACAATGACGGGCAGCACCTTGCCGTGGGCAAGCGGTTCGCCGATGTCGATGAAATCACCGTCCGAGCAGGAGATGCCGTCCACACAGATAAAGTCCCTGTTCTTTATCCGACGTTTCAGAGCCTGTCCCAGCGCCTTGCCGATATCCGCTTCGGTGATGATGATAAGCACGCTTTGGTCGGAGCCTTCCGCACCTGCGCACACAGCGTCCGCCATAGCTTCTATCTCCTTGAAGGAGGGACAGGGCAGACCTTTCATTGATATTGCCGTCAAACGGTTCTCATACCTTGAAAGTCCCTTTCTTATCTGCTCCGCCGCAGAGGGGATATCCTCTGCCGTTTCAAGCTTTATCCTTGAAACGGGAATGCTTTTTATAGGCAGACTGCCGAAAGTGTATTCGATGGTACTTCCCGATACCTCCATGCTGAAATTGCCTGCGCCGATAACGGTGGCACGGATAGTCTCATCCGCCGTTTCGGACATTCTTTCGGTAAGCAGAGGCGAAGCTGCCACGGCATGACCGAGGAAAACGCCTATATCGCCGTATGGAAACTGCTTTTCTCCCGAATATCCCATACAGTCGGCAACACCGCCGGAAAAGGTAATGATATCGGGAACTATGCCGCTTTTCATGCCATGGTTCGTTATCATAAGCTCCAGGCGGCTGTCAGTTTTTCTCAGTCCTGCGGACTGTTCTATCACTTCCGTCATTTCTCTGCATATATTTTCTGCGGTCTCGGGAGTGAGGATATCGCCTATGGATACGCTGATGCCGCTCATATCGGCAAGCTTTTTCAGTTTCTGCGCGATGTACGTTACCCTGCCGTTTTCATCGACCTTGATAAGCCTTCCGCCTATGTCCAGGCAAGCGGTATCTATGGCAGCGCCGTCTCTGAAAAGGCAGATGTTTGTGGTTCCGCCGCCTATATCAAAGTTTGCAACGGTTTTTCCTGTTTCCTCCGAAAGCCTTGCTGCGCCTGAGCCTTTTCCTGCCAGCACCGATTCAAGGTCTGGGCCTGCGGTGGCTACAACAAAGTTTCCTGCTGTTTCGGAAAGGGCTTCGGTAACCGAGCGGGCGTTGCTTTTTCGGGAGCTTTCGCCTGTGATTATAACTGCGCCTGTGGTGAGCATATCGGGGGTGAGATTGGCTTTTTTGTATTCCGACATCACAATGTCGCTTACCTTATCACCGTCTATCTCATTTTCCGACAGCAGAGGGGTGAAATATATCTCGCTTTCATGGATTATTTCCTTATCCACTATCTCGATCTTGGGGACGGAGCCGAATCCGCCTGTGTTCTGAATGGTCATTCTGCTGAAAATTATCTGTGTCGTAGATGTTCCCACGTCGATGCCTGCACTGAGGATAGTTTCGTCCATATAATCACATCCTTATAAAAAAAGAGCACCACAGGTACAACGTCCTTGTTGCACAACGCCTGTGTTGCTCTGATAATATTATATCACGGTACCCTTTCCATGTCAAGACATATTTGCAAGTTTCAGCCTACAATCTTGCAAATATATTGTTAAAACAAATACTATATTTTTCACAATCGCCTTAAATCAAAGGTATCCTATCTTATCAAAGAAGGATAATTCTTTGCAGCATTCAAAAAAGACGATATAGCTCATAGATGTTTCATTGCCGTCAGGGTCGCTCCATACGAATCTGACTGTCTTGTATTCCTTATTTTTATATGCTATAATAATAGAAAACATAAAAAGGAGACTGCAATGTACAGAATATTTATCATAGAAGACGACCGCACAATAGCAAATGCTGTTAAAAATCACCTTGAAAAATGGGGCTTTGAAGCAAGGTGCGCAGAGAATTTCAAGGACATAATGACTGAATTTTCAGAGTTTTCCCCTCATCTTGTGCTTATGGATATAGGTCTGCCGTTTTATAACGGGTTTTATCACTGCACTGAGATACGAAAAGTCTCCAAAGTTCCTGTTGTGTTCCTATCCTCCGCCTCGGACAATATGAATATTGTGATGGCGATGAATATGGGCGGCGATGATTTTATCGCAAAGCCCTTTGACCTGACCGTGCTTATGGCAAAGATCCAGGCGATACTTCGCCGAACATACGACTTCGGCTCGGAAACAAATATCATCACCCACAAAGGCGCAATGCTCAACGTATCCGATGCGACTCTCAGCTTCAACGGTGAAAAAATAGATCTTACCAAAAATGAATACCGTATCCTGCTCACGCTCCTTGAAAACAAAGGAAAGGTCGTAAGCCGTGAGCTTCTTATGAACAGACTCTGGGAGACGGACAGCTATGTTGACGAGAACACCCTTACCGTCAACGTATCAAGGCTTAGGAAAAAGCTTGAAAAATCAGGGCTTGCCGATTTCATTGAAACAAAGTCGGGAATGGGTTACATAGTGGAGTAAAAAAATGTTTGGAAAATACTTATTGGCTCACAAAAAAAATATCATAGTCTGGCTCATTATCTGTTCGGTGTTTGCGCTGGTTTTTTCGCTGTATGATCTGCCCACTGCCCCTGTGCTTTACGGAAGTATTCTAAGCGGATTTGCGGGACTTGTTTTCACGGCAGTTGATTTTATCCTGTACCGCCGCAGATGTATCGTTCTGCAAAAGCTTGAAAAAGAGATAACCATTTCGGTAGAAAATCTTCCGCAGCCACGTAACACTGTTGAAGAGGAATACACCAAGCTTATCAACATTCTCTATGATTCGCTGAAAGCGGCGGAAAATGAGGCAGCCGAAAAGCTTTCCGATATGACCGATTACTATACCATGTGGGTGCATCAGATAAAAACGCCCATTGCGGCAATGGGACTTATCCTGCAAAGCGGCGACAGCCCCGAATACAGCGAGCTTTCGGAAAATCTTCAGAGAATTGAACAGTATGCGGAAATGGTGCTTTGCTATCTTAGGCTTGATAGTTACAGCAGCGACCTTGTAATCAGGGAATATGACCTGGACGATATCGTGCGGCAGGCAGTGCGCAAATTTTCCTCTCAGTTCATACGCCGAAAGCTAAAGCTCAGCTATGAACCTTTGGACAAAAAGGTGCTTACCGATGAAAAATGGCTTCTCTTCGTTATTGAGCAGGTAATATCCAACGCAGTGAAATACACGTCCTCAGGCATGGTTCAGATATACTGCGAGGAACCGCTGACCCTGTGCATAAAAGACACGGGCATTGGCATTGCCCCGGAAGATCTGCCCCGTATTTTTGAAAAGGGCTACACAGGCTGCAACGGCAGACTTGATAAAAAAGCAAGCGGAATCGGACTGTATCTGTGCAAGCGCATCTGCGGCAAGCTTGGGCACAAAATATCTGCGGAAAGCAGCGATAATGGCACTGTTATAAGGATATTCCTTGAAAGCCGCAGGCTGGGAATAGAATGACCTTACAAAAATGTAAGTTTTTCGGGGAAAATGTAAGCCGTATCAATGGCGGACATTTTCCCTTTCTGATATACTGATAATCAGAAAGGAATGATAACAATGCCAATACTTGAGGTAACAAACGTAAAAAAGACATACACCGCACGAATTGGTGCTGCAAGGGTGGAGGCTCTCAAAAACGTGACCTTCACTGCCGAAAAGGGCGAATATATTGCTATAATGGGAGAAAGCGGCTCGGGAAAAACAACGCTTCTCAATATTCTTGCAGCCCTTGACAAGCCCACAGGGGGAAAGGTAATACTTGACGGAGCCGACCTTTCGCAGCTGAAAGAAAAAGAGACAGCCAAATTCAGGCGAGATAATCTGGGCTTTGTATTTCAGGATTTCAACCTGCTGGACACCTTTACGGTACGGGACAATATTCTTCTTCCGCTGGTGCTTATGGGAATGAGCTACGGCGAAATGGAGAAAAAGCTTCTGCCCGCTGCCGAAAAGCTGGGCATATCCGCCCTGCTGGACAAATATCCCTATGAGATATCGGGAGGACAAAAGCAGCGCACTGCCGCCGCCCGTGCCATGATAACCGAACCCAAGCTGCTCCTTGCCGATGAACCCACAGGCGCACTGGATTCCAAGGCATCAGATGAGCTTCTGGCGGTATTTTCAAAGCTCAATTCCGAGGGGCAGACCATTCTTATGGTAACGCACTCCGTAAAAGCGGCAAGCCATGCGAACAGAGTGCTTTTCATCAAGGACGGCGAGGTGTTCCACCAGCTTTACAGAGGCGGCTGCAGCAACGAGGAATTTTACAAAAAAATATCCGACACCCTCACCCTTATCGCATCGGGAGGTGCTGTCTGATGAACACAAGGCTCTTGTATCCCAAGCTTGCGGTAAATGGCATACGCAAGAACCGCCGCATATATCTGCCCTATATCCTCACCTGCGCAGGCATGATAATGATGTACTATATCACCTCATTTCTCTCCCTCAGCACCTTTATCAAGGAGATTCATGGAGGCGATACCATGCATATACTTCTTATCCTTGGCTGCGGCGTAATGGTAGTATTTTCGGCGATATTCCTGTTCTACACCAACTCATTCATCATCAGGCGCAGAAAGACTGAATTCGGGCTTTACAACATTCTCGGAATGGATAAGGGCAACATCTCATGTATTCTCCTTTGGGAGACGCTTATCATATATGTATTATCCCTTGCTGCGGGAATTTCCTGCGGAATACTTTTCTCCAAGCTTGCAGAGCTTGTCCTTTCAAGAATGCTTGGCGGAGGCGCTTCATACACCTTTAATGCTGAACCAAAGTCAATTATCCACGCCGCCGTTTATTATGCGGTGATCTTTCTTCTCATTCTGATAAATTCACTCAGGCAGATACATCTATCAAATCCCATAGAGCTTATGAAAAGCGAAAATTCAGGCGAAAAGCCGCCCAAAGCAAACTATGTTATTGCTCTGCTCGGAGTTGTGATACTTGGCATCGCATATTACATGGCTGTTGCCATAAAAGAGCCGCTGCAGGCTATACTCGCCTTTTTCGTGGCAGTGCTCATGGTTATAATAGCTACATACCTGCTGTTTGTTGCAGGTTCGGTGGCATTCTGCAAGGTGCTCCAGAAAAACAAGAAATACTATTACAAGACAAATCATTTTATTTCAGTTTCGCAGATGGCATACAGAATGAAGAGAAACGGCGCAGGACTTGCTTCAATTTGTATTCTCTCCACAATGGTGCTGGTAACGCTGTCCTCCACCGTTTGCCTTTACATCGGCGAGGAGGATATGCTAAGGAACAGATACCCCAGAAATATCATTATGGACACATATTCCGCAGACGAAAATATAGTATCTCTCACCCATTCGGCAGCGGATACCGCACTGAAAAAGTTTGGCGAAACTCCCGAAAATATCCTCAATTACAAGTTTCTTGACATATCGGGCTGCTTTGAAGGAGATACAGTCATACTTGACCCCAAAATGAGAAATGCGCTTACCTCTACGGATATCCGCCAGATCATCATGATCCCCGTTGATGACTACAACAGAATCATGAACAAAAATGAAGTGCTTTCAGACGGCGAGGTCATCGTTTATTCCGCCAAAGGAAAATATGATTACGACACTATCACTCTGGACGGTTTCGGCACCTTTAAAATAATATCCCATGCAGACAGCTTTGTGGAAAACGGAGAGGCTTCCGCACAGATAAATTCATCGCTTTATATTTTTGTCAAAGACCTGTCGGTAATACGTGAAATATATGATATGCAGCTTGATATCTATAACGACGCCCATTCCTATATGCACGATTACTACGGCTTTGACCTTAACTGTGATGAAGATAAGCAGTCGGAGATAGGAGTATATTTATTTGACTGCATAGCATCTGTCAAAGCCGAGCACCCCGATGAATGGGCAGGCGTGGCACTGGACTGTGCAGCCAATGACAGGGCGGACTTCTACGCTTTGTATGGTGGACTTTTCTTCCTCGGCATTCTCTTCGGCACGGTTTTCATTGCGGCAGCAGTGCTGATAATGTACTACAAGCAGATATCCGAGGGCTTTGAGGACAAATCAAAATTCGGCATTCTTCAAAAGGTCGGCATGACAAAGAGCGAGATAAAAAAGAGCATCAATTCACAGGTGCTGACTGTGTTCTTTGCCCCTCTTGCCGCAGCGGGAGTTCACATGACATTTGCATTCGGCATAGTTTCAAGGCTTCTTCTGCTGTTCGGCCTCACGGACACAAAGCTTTTCGCAATAGTCACACTATGCTGCTTTGTCATCTTCGGCATTTTATACACGGCGGTTTACATGGTGACATCAAGCAGCTATTACAAGATAGTCAGCAGCAGAGAATAAGGCTATGAAAAGAATATTATACCAAATCATACAGTTTGCGTCTTTCTGCATTATCCTGCCCTTAATGGTGCTGGCGGTGATACCTGTCTCAGCGATAAAACTCGTGTCGGACACTTCGGACAAACTGCTCAAAGCTCTTGACAGAAAGGACACGACAGATGAAGAAAAGGTTTAATGCCGTAAAGGCGGCGGTGCTTGCGGCAGCATTTATCCTGCTGCTGGGGATATCTGCCGCATCGGGATATTACATTTATCTCGGATACACAATGTACAGCTCTGCCATTGAAGCAAAGAGTGTTTCAGAAATGGCATCGGACATAAAAAGCCGCTGTCGGTTCATCGGATATGATGAGCTGCCCTATTTTTACACAGATGCGGTGATCTCAGCGGAGGATCAGAGATTTTTCAGCCATAACGGCATTGATGTGTTTGCCATATGCAGGGCAGTTCTGCACGATATAAAGGTGGGAGCGCCCGAACAGGGCGGCAGCACTATCACCCAGCAGCTTGCCAAAAACGAATACTTCACCCAGGAAAAAAGGCTTGAAAGAAAGGTTGCCGAATTGTTTATGGCTGTCAGGATAGAAAAGGAGCTTTCAAAGGAAGAAATATTTGCTTTGTATGTAAACAGCATTTATTTTGGCAGCGGGCATTACGGCATTTACTCGGCAGCAGAGGGATATTTCGGAAAGGACGTAACAGAGCTTTCCGACTATGAATGTGCAATGCTTGCGGGGCTGCCCAATGCTCCCGGCGCATATTCACCCGATACATCGCCAGAGCTTGCAGCCAAGCGCACAAAGGCCGTGCTTGAAAAAATGGTCAGCGCTGAATACATTACAAAAGATGAGGAAGCCAAAATTTTAAAGGAATGACATTTGAAATTTATTATAATATGTCAAAAAGGTCTGTCAATGCGAGCATAACGCCTTGCATTGGCAGGCTTTTTTATGATCTATTGCCATATTCAAAAGCATATTGTCACATCATACAGAATTTACCCATATTTTTCACAGTGCCGATTGCCGATTTTACATAGATATTATATAATCAGTGAAATTAAGGATGTGATAAGGTGAAAATAACACTCAAGGGCATTACAAAAAAATATGGCAGCAAAACAGTAATAAAGCCTCTCGACCTTGAAATAAACAACGGCAGCTTCACTACTCTGCTTGGGCCTTCTGGCTGCGGAAAGACCACGCTGCTGCGAATGATATCAGGGCTTGAAACTCCCGACAGCGGCGAAATATACTTTGATGACAAGCTTATATTTTCATCGGAAAAGGGCGTGAATATCCCTCCCGAAAAGCGTGGGCTTGGGTTTGTCTTTCAGGATTTTGCCCTGTGGCCGCATATGAGCGTGTATGAAAACGTTGCGTTCGGTCTCAGGACATCGGGCAGAACCTCGGAGCTTGATAAAAAAGTAATGGCAGCTCTTAAAGCCGTTAAGCTGGAGGATTATGCAAAACGCTTTCCAAATCAGCTTTCGGGCGGTCAGCAGCAGCGTGTGGCATTTGCCCGTGCCATTGTTATAGAACCACAGTGCATACTTTTTGATGAGCCGCTTTCCGCACTTGATGCACTGCTTAGAGAGCAGATGCGTTCTGAGCTGAAAGAGCTGGTCTCCCGTCTGGGAATAACCGCCGTATTTGTTACCCATGACCAGACGGAGGCTATGAGCATAAGCGATATGATAGCCGTTATGTCGGAGGGCGCTGTTGAGCAGTATGATGCTCCCGAAAAGGTATATTCCTCTCCTGCGTCCGAATTTGCGGCAAGATTTGTGGGAGCCTCCAACTGGATAGACAAGCGCAGTATGTTCCGTCACGAATCGGCAAGCGACGTTCCAGTGGAAAACGCTGTCAGGTTCGATACCACCGTCCGTTCCGTGCAGTTCCTCGGTGGGGCATATCAGATAATGCTTGACTGCTGCGGCGAAAAATGGAGCTTCCTTTCAAGCAAAAGAATGTCAGTGGGAAATACGCTTCCCATTTACATAAACAAAAACAATATTATCACAGTATAAGACCTGCAAATAAATCAGCCTTGTACTCGCCTTTTTCTAACATTTTCTTGAAGCTGTCCTTTACGGCTGCGACGTCTTCGTGGTAGGTCATGCCGTACCAGGTGTCGTATTTATACCTTTTTCTTAACTCTTCCTTGTATCTTTTTTAGCATTCCAAGCACTTTTGACCGGTAAAAAATAAGATTTATAACAACAGCAATAATTCCCCACATAATTGTTGTCTTAACAGCAAGAACAATCCATGCCAGATACGACATTCCTTGCATGATAATCATTCTCGTTGCAAAAAAACCTATTACCACAGTCAATATATCAACAAAGACCTGTTTTAAGAAACTTCTTATTGGCCACTTAATTAGATGTTTCGAATCATAGATTGCCATCCATATAGTTTGATATGCCATTGCTACTAGCGTACCAATTGCAACACCAATCAATCCCAAAACCTTTACAGTTGCAACAGACACAACGATATTAATAACTGCTACAGTAATATAATTGTTTTGTGTTTGCTTATAATGACCGGCAGCCAAAATAACAATATTATACGGCAAACGCAGACAATGTCCAGCATTTGCAGCAACAATTAATGCTGCAAATAACGGTTGAATATAGTTTGCATCATGTATTCCATTTGTGTAAACTTCTACGAACGGTACTATCAAAATAGCAGTTAGACCAAACACAAAGGTTGTCCCTGTATGAATCGTCCATTCTGTCCATGAAAAAGTTTTATTAAGTTCATCTAATTCTTGCTTTGCCCATAATTCACCAATCAAAGCTGTAATACCGTTAGTCATAGACAAAAAAAGCTGTTTAACGCCTTTAACCACAAGATAATATACCGAATAAATCGAAACATCTGACAGTGTTGCAAACAATGTTAAAACAATCGTATCTGTACCATCAAGGATGACAGCAGCAACATGTTGTGCAATTCCATTCCATTTTTGCGCTATAGGTTCTTTTGTATATTTAATATTTCTGTCTATCTTATAGTGATTACGAACATATAAATAAACCCCAAAAGGCTGTAGCAAATAAATCAATGAGGTTGTCAGCTTCACAATTTGAATACTACACTTCAAGTAAATTAATACAAAGCAAGCAATTGTGTTGCCTACAACTGCAATAGTTTGAGCATTGTATTGAATATATCCTCGTTGATCGGCTGTAAGCAAGAGTCTATTTACAATTCCAAAAAAATACTGCGCAAAAGAACTAATTGAAATTGCAATAATCAAAGTAGCTGTATATGCGAAGCCGAAATCCTTTCCTGCAAATTGTGGATAAATTATAACAAGAGCAATCACATAAATCAGGAGTATTTCTCCTAATCTAGTAAAAAACTTATTTGCCGATGCAATAATTTTGCTCACATCATCTTGCCTTTTTTCCGACAACGGCTTATATAATGCAGATTGAACAACCGCACCTACTCCTAATTCAAGAAAAGAAATGACGCCAAGGAACTGCGTAATAGAATTAATCAGTCCATTAACTTCTGATCCAAACGCATTTAATATTAGCCTTGGTAAAATAAACCCGCATATTATTGTAGTTAACTGAAATACTAGTGATGAAACAGTATTGTAAAACAACCTTTTTTCTCTCATGTTTTCTCCTTACAGTGAGCATCAAACACTAGCACTATACCAATACGCCTGCTCACCTATTTTGGAATTTTATAATTTCTTTATCGACGATTCTTCCATTTTCAACTATTAATGCTTCAGATAGGATATCACCATAGCTTTCTTTTTGCAATTCATTGATATACGGCCAAATCACTTCAGAATTGTTCCATGTGAATGTCTTGTGGAATAATGCCGGTGTATGGTCAACAACATAATGCAGAACACCATCAACAATATATGTCGGTTCTTCTATTGTTGTTGGTATACTAGTTTCAATTCCACCATTACGATCACAACTTACGTCAATAATCATTGAATTACGTTTCATACGTTTTAGATCATCTCGATAAATAATGTGATTCTTTCGCATTACATCCCACAGGACGCAGTTCACAATAACATCATACTGTCCCAGCTCATCTCGCAATAATTCTTCTGTTCTTCGGTCATACTGCCGAACATCAGCTCCCAGCATATTGAGAACTTTAATTGCTCCTCGTGCAGTATTTCCACGACCTATAACAGCAACCTTCGTTTCATAAGGCATCCTTGCATAACACTGGAAAGCATGCATGACAGCTGCCTCACCTGCAAGTTCATTGTTTCTCCAGAATACATGTCCTTCCTTTTTGAAACATTTTCTCCCATGCAAATGCTGTCAGTTTGCCAGCAAGTAGTTTATCCGTAATATCTTTATTCTGAGTTGCGTGAACCCATCCAAAAATCGTCTGGTGATCAAGTTCTTCCAAATAATCAGCGTCACCAATTTTAGGATCGCAGATAATGTCCTTTAATAAGACTTCATTATGTGAAACAATATGACTACCACACGCTTCATATTCTGAGTCCTCAATACCCAGAACCTTACCATAGCCTTTTTCAAAATACAATAATTCCGGACGTTCAATATTTTTCAAATGTGCTGGAACAATTGCACGTCTGTACTCATTCTCTTTGTGACTTATCGGAAATCCAACTGTTTTCATATCTTTATCCTCCTTATGTTTATCCTCCTTATGCAACAACAATTCCAAGAATCAAATATGTAACTGCACACAGTCCTGCAACCGTCAGTGCATAAGGCAGCTGGGTCTTCACATGGTCAATGTGATCACTCGCAGCACCCATAGATGAGAGAATTGTAGTATCGCTTACAGGAGAGCAGTGATCTCCAAAAACGCCGCCTCCAGCGACAGCAGCAAAACACATAGCGACAAGCGTGATCACTTCATTCCCAGATGCATTAAATGCCAATGGTAAAGCTATCGGCATACAAATAGCAAAAGTTCCCCAAGAGCTTCCCGTTGCAAAGGCCATAATAGCAGAAACAACAAAAATTACCGCAGGAAGTAACGCCGGTGTCAGGAAGCTTCTGTACTATTGATAATAAAGTTAGCTGTTCCCATCTCTTTGCTGAGACTATTCAACGGATATGCCAGCGCAAGCAGAATAATTGCCGGCATAGCTCCTTTAACTCCAGCCATGAAAGTATCTGATACTTCCTGCAAAGGCATTCCCTGAATCAGAAGAGATACAGAAAGAAAAACAACAACAATAACGGAAGCCTCCATCACTTTAGTGCTTCCAAGAGTAATAAAGGTTCCCAGAGAGATTCCAAGAAACATAATAATAGGCAAAATAAAGTTCAAGAATACTCTAGGCTTAACTTTTTCGCTTTTCTTCATTTCTGTGAGTTCCGTACTCATAAGCGGAACTGCACCATCTCTTAACAGTTTTCCCTCCTTCAAGGCACGCTCTTCCGCCCTTTTCATTGGCCCATAATCACGAATAATTCCACTGCAAATCAAGCCAACAAAGATAACCGAAAAGATTGCATAGAAGTTAAACGGCATTGCTTTCACAAAAAGGTTATAAGCATCCCCTTGGGTTATAATTGCACCAATTCCAACCGTCAGGCCACAGAGATACGCAGACCAGCTTGTTACTGGAAGAAAAACAGCCACTGGAGCTGATGTTGAATCGCAAATATACGCCAGCTTTTCTCTTGAAACCTTAGCTTTATCGCTAAGGCGGCGCATAACACCTCCAACAAATAACGGACTAAACGAATCAGAGAAAAAGATAAAGCATCCCAAAATCCAAGTCACAACTTGAATTGCTTTCCTGCTTAAATTACGCTTATCTACAATGTTGGTAAAGCCTTCAATAGCACCACTCTTTTCAAAATAAGCCGCCATGATACCAACCATCATATTGATAGTTACAACCCAAATGAAATCTTCATTTCCAAGTGATGTTTTCAAGAGATCTGTAAATCCAAATATTTTCTTTCCGGCTAAAAAACACCCCAAAATACACTCTGTTGCCAATAAAGCAATTGTATTTCTAGTAGCAAATGCCAGTATAACTGCAAGTGCAACTGGCACAATAGATATCCATCCCATTGTTTCCAACATAACCTTACCCTCTCTTTTCTGGAAGAATCAACATTTCCCCCCAGAGGGCATCTGATTCCTTTAATAGGTTTGCATCAAAGCCACTGTCCGGATAAAAAGTCATTTCTCCGAAATACACCAAACCATCAATACAGTACAAATCAACTCGCACATACGGAATTCCTTTACTCAGTTTTTCCGCAATTGCAAACATCTCATCAATGCAATCAGGTTTTGGCAGGGTAAAGCCTTCTGGAGCTTCTTTACCACGGATATTATATTTTTTCAAATTCCATTCCTTATCAAAGAAATAGAATTTAGGGTGCCCTGTCTCACGCTCCGTACACACCATGACGGATTCAGCAACACCATCAAAGCAGAAAAATTTATAATCTACTAACGCTTTTGTATCTTTATTGTTGTATTAAGAATTAGAAACAATTATTGAGCAGTCGTCAGAATTTAGTCTGCCCCCACCGGTAGGTAATTTGATCCACTCACCCAACTTCAAATCCCACTCTTCAGGCTTAAAACCCTCAAATCCGCTAGCTGGATAGAATGTAATCTCACCAAAATACACTTTTTCATTGATTTCATAGAAATCAATTCTTGCAAAAGGCATTTTTTCAGAAAGCTTCGCAGCTAATTTTTTCATCAATTCATACTGTTTTGGACGCTGAATCGGTAAGATAGCGTTGCCATGAGCAGGTCTTTGTACATTCAGATGGTTCCATGCTTCGTCGTAAAAATCTTCTTTTAAGCCATCTTTTGTAAAACGCTCACTACACACCAGTGTCATACGAGGCACTCCATCAAAGCAGAATAACTTGTAATCCCGAAGATCATCTGCCATATACTGTTCAGCAATAATTCTGTGCGGAACATCTTTGTACGGCCACTCACGTCCCATCCAATAATAGTTTCTTTTCAAGCACTTATTTATCTTTTTTTTAGCCTGCTCAATGTCAAGTTTTGTCTTGTCACTGCAAATCACTAAGCCACCAGAGTCATGTGTACACTTTAATACGAATTTATCCGGCAATTTGTCAAAATCAATATCTTCAAAATTTTTCCATACACCAATTGTCGGAATAATATACTGAGATCCAATTATTTCCGCCACATACTGCTTCACAGCATATTTGTCAACATAAGTTGTATATTCTGGACGTCGATCATATAATTTCGTCCATTGTATTTTGTCATTAAAAAATTGTGGATTCTTAAGATTTAATTTTCGATGCATTCTGAGTCTAAACATAAATCGCAGATACATCTCATCTGACATAAAATTAAATATACCTCGACTATCCATAAAATCAAGGATGTCTTTAAATGAAATTTTCCTCATTTTCTTTTCCCTTCTATATAATTTTATTAATACCTGGAATTTTTGTAATTATCCACGTTGAAAACCATGCTGCTCCAAACACAATTGTAAAAAGCAAAATAATTCCCAAAACAATAGGAACGGATGTCGGAGTAATATGCATTACCTTATAAATAATATTCACAAAAAATGGGTGAATGAGATAAATTCCAAAACTACATCTTGATATGCTCTTAAGCCATTTTCCCTCTGGTTCATTAAATTTTTTATTCATTAAAAAGCAAATGAAAATTGCCACAGCTACCGGTGGAATTAAAAAATTCGCCTTTCTAATCCAATGCGAGTAATCACCATATAGATAAACTTTAATGGAATCCCACAAGCTCATTATAATAAAAGAACATACAGCAAATATGTAAACCAATTTTTTATTTTTGATTATACAATTACCCTTAAGTGACAAATAATAGCCCAACAAATAATAAAAAAAGTATTGATTAGCCGCAATATAGAAGGTCGAAAGCCTCATTCCTGTCATCATGTTAACAGCAGGGATTATAAAATCAAGAAAAAAGAGCACCCAGAGTAATGTTTTCAACTGATGTTCCTGAATATTTTTCATTGCTGCTTTTGCGAATGGTGTCATAACATATAGTCCAATCAAGCAGTATAAATACCAAAGATGATCCCATGATTTCATTTGAAACACTCTAAGAATTGCTTTCGGAATCAAAAGATACCACTGCTTCAAACCTGAATCAAAAACAATTTCCATTGCAGCATAAATTGTCCCGAAAATTAAAAGCGTCAACGCCATTCGGATAATATAATGTCTTAACTTTTTATCTGAAATCTCTTTTGATGGTTGCAACAGCAGAAAACCAGATATCATAATAAACACTGGCACTGCCCAACGAACTAAATTGTATCCTATTGAATAGATAATATAATTACAAGTTCCTATATTATTAATAGTGCTATTCTCAACCTCTGTCATGCAAATATGAATCATTACTACCGCAAAGGTTGCGAAGATCCTAAGTCTATCAATGCAATTCAGCTTGTTGTTTTTCATGTTCATCTCATCTCCTTTCTCCAGCAATATTACCAATGATTTTCACACATATAGTAATGGCATATAATAAAACATATGGGAAAATCGATGTAATAAAATCATATGAATCAAGATATGTTACTACTCGAATAAATACTAATGCCATACCATAATAAAATGTTTGCGATAGTGGATTGTCTTTTTTCCCGTTAAAATGATTCTCTACAAATCTGATAGTTATCCCTATAAAAAATGGAATTACTATTGGCCCCAAAAAGCTCAAGTCATAGATTGAAAGCGCAATCATATCGCATGGAATTGATCCTGCAAGGCTATGAGGATTTCCAGTACACAGAATGGTATTATATAAACTCACCCGCATACATTCTCCTAAAAAAGCCGTTCCAGGAACATAAGCCTTTATTCCAAAAGCAATATCGTCAAGCAACATCAGCTTCCCTTTTGGAAAGCAATTCTCAACCGCAGTCATTCCAGATTTGTATATATATGTAAACTCGCTCATCAATGACATGAAAATTCCATTTTCGTTATTGTCTATTTTTTTAGGTGCAATTGATCCATTTCTAATGAAATAACTTATATTATCAAGTTTCGCTAAAAGGATAAATGCAACCAGAAGAACTACAGCAAAAACAGTAAATTGTTTTTTTATATTTTCATCACGTCTGTCGCCGTATCTAAAATATCCAACAGCTAAGACTAATAGAAACATCGCTGTTGTCAATCTTCCATCATTACATATCAAATATATTATTGAACCTATGGTCGATATTATAAAAGCAGCCCAATATTGAAAAATCTTACCATGACTTTTTAGAATTAAAAAAAATGTCATATATGTTGCAGGAGGTAATAATCTTGCTATTTTTCTCCACCCCATATGATAATTTCCTAAAACATTTGCATAGTCACCACGAATTGCACTTGCTAATTTGATATAATTAGATATTCCACCCATATCGCTTGTCCAAATAATAATTGCCAAATAGCCCACTACTGTGCAAATCAAGGCAGTCAACATAATAAGGTGGTCATTCATTTCTCCCCGCAGTAGTCTTTTTTTCCCAATTACCACCTTTCTATTCTTAACAAGTTTATATCCTAATGAAAGAAATATATATCCAATTACCGAGCAAAACCAAAAGATAAATAAGTTCAATAATGATTCTTTCCCATAATCAACTACAACCAAAGTAGACAAGTGGAGTTTAATACCCTTAAAAGAATATATGAAGCAAAGAATAGCTGCAAAGAACCCACATGAGCATGCATAAAGAAGGCGCACAAACGAAATGATTAATAGGTCATTTTCTCTTTTTATTACTTTTATCTCTCGATAAATATATATAATTCCACTTATCAAAAACAAGACTCCTAAAATTGCCCACATTTATACCATCACCTTCTTTCCTCATTCCCTAACCTGCAATGCCTCTCTTATAAATTTATGGGCAATTACATCTGTACTGTAATTATCCCGAACTGATTTTTGGGCTTCCTTGCCAATTTGGGCAATTGCTTCACCCATTTCGATATATTTTCCTATAGCCTTAGTCAGTGCGACTTCATTATTGACAGGAACAAGTATGCCGTTAATTCCGTCATCTATAATATCAGCCGGACCAGTCGGACAATCTGTAGATATACAAGGCAGTCCAACAGCCATTGCCTCTAATAATGCATTCGGCATGCCTTCATAATTAGACGTCATTATAAAAGCATCTGCTTCATTTAGTACTTTTTGCGCACTATTTGTTCTACCTTGCAGTGTTACGATACCATCCAAATTATCGTTTATAATCTTCTTTTGCAATTCATCTCGAAGTGGGCCATCTCCATAAATTGAAAAGTGAACGTCTGGATAATCCCGATGTATTATTTTTGCGACATTTATTAAAAGATTAAAATTCTTTTGTTCTGACAGCCTCCCCATTGCTACAATTTCTTTAATATTTTTTCTATAAATGTGATCAGATTCAAAGAATATATCTGAAATTGGATTAGGAATAATTGTCAGTTTGCGTTGTATAAAAGGAGGAAAATAACTAAGCTGTTCTTGGTTTTGTACAAAACTTCGCCATGATACTGCAACCATTATATTTCGAATAATTCTTTCGTAACTCGTCTCCGGATCAGTTCTAGGGTTATTTCGAACAGTCTGTAGTACCTTATATTTATGTCCGAATGTTGCCAGAAACACATGAAAGCCCACTTGCGGTAAAAATGGAATAATATAATTCGGTTTAATCTGCGAAATCATGTGTCTTAATCTTTCTACTTTTTCCTTCATCCCTAGAACTTTGTAAGAAGCTTCTCCCTTTCCAGCAAGATACTGAACTTTTACATTTTCACTATGCGGATATTCATTTTTTGCTTGATAGTATACTATACAATATGTATCTACACCATTTTCCGCCAAAGTACTAGCTAATACAGAAACTACTCTCTCTGCTCCACCATTAGAAAAAGATGGGACAACGAAGAGAACCTTACCTATTTTTTCTGGTTTCATCCCAATACCTCTTTAAATAGAATTCCTGTAACCACTGTGCTGATGTTTCAATATCAAAGCCAGCATCTTTTACCAAATAAGCTGTATCTTTTCTTGTTGTTTCATCATAAACATTTAAAATTTTTTTTGCCCATATTTCAGCGCTCTGTTTCAGGGATTCTTTTTTTATCAAGTCTGTTACGATTGACTCATCTGAAACAACATCTGAAATAACACAAGGAAGTCCTGCTGCTTGTGCTTCGACCAATGTAAAAGGAAGCCCCTCCCAAAGCGATGGCAACACAAAAACATCCATAGCTTGCATTAGTTCATTAATATCATTTCTAAATCCAAGGAAAAGTACATCATTTTGTAATCCAAGAGATGTAACTTTTTGTTTAATTTCATCCATGAGTCTTCCTTCACTCACTAACAAAAGTTTTGCCTTTGGGTTCATTTTTTTTACTGCCGAAAAAATATCAATAAGAAATGCATGATTTTTTTGCTGCATAAATCGTCCAATATGACCTATCACAAAATTATCTGTTATTCCCAGTTCTTTTCTTTTTCCTTCTCGTATAGCCCTATTATAGGCATATTTTTGAGTTTCAATACCATTCTTAAGAAATATACACCTTCTCTCAGTTACGGCTTTTTTCCCGTAAGTCCATTCTCCTGCTAAACTCGAACACATAAACCAATCAGTAGCGACATCTTTAATGAAAGCTTTTTCATAGCATAAAAATAGGTATTTTAAGTTAATGGTACTCTTCGCATTGTGACTGTGTGAAATTCTAACTGGTATTCCCAATTGCTTTGCAACTTTAAGGGGCCAGTAATTAAGTTCTGAATGTGCATGAATAATCTTATACTCTGGATGATCACTCATGACCTTTCTCATGCTACTCATATATTTTCCATGATGAAAAGGGTTAAAAGGCTCTGTTATATAGATTTCCCCCCCCATTTCTTTGATTTCATCATCATATGTTCCTTTATCAGACCTATGCAACATAAAATCAAACTGTATTACATCACGATCAATATGTCTATAAAGATTCATCAACAGACTTTCAATTCCACCAGGATCCATAATAACATTTTCTTGCAGAATTCTTATCGGTTCCATACTATTTACTCCCTAACTCACTTGTTCTTTACTCTTTCTTTCATTCTCTTATAGTTCTTCTCAGGAATCACAATGCCATGCAACACAGATGCAACTTCACAAAGTGCAAATCGTGGTGCTTTGCGAATCATAGTAGTTCTAAATTTAACCAAACTACTTCTCTTATCCTCCTGAAGTGGAATATCTCTCCACGGTGACATTTCTTTATACTTTAAGAAAGTTTTTAAATATGGATGTCGATTTCCTTTTATCCACGGCCTTAGGCCATCCAAAAAACATGTTGTAAAGTGAACTAAGCCGGGGTTTGATATGGCTTCTGTAAATTCTTCTTTACTGTAAAAATCTTGGCTTTTAGACCTTCTGATCTTTAATACCTGCTCATATGTAGCATAAAAATAAATTGAAAGCGTGTTATAACGCATTGGAAGTTTTACTTTTTTCTCCTGCTCAACAACACCATTCAAAACATCCTGGTCTAAATATGCTAGACTGCTGCCATATTTTGTAATATAATCTGTGAATTTTCTTTCGTAATCCCCCGCACGTACTTCATCGAGATTCAAGAACACAATGCCACCATTCAAATAATAGTCGCCATCTTTTTTCCCCACATTGCGCCTATAACGGTCATTGATACATTCCAGCATTCCACCAAATACTTTTCCTGTCATATCCGTATTCCACAATGGTTCAATAGTATCTACAATAATAGTATCACAGTCTATATTCAGAACTTTATGTACTGTTTCAGGCAATGCACTCGCCATATATAACCGGCCAAAAGTACTGATATTCCATCTTCTCGTGTCTATTTCCTGTCCAGTAAGTTCTTTCATATCGGGCATTGGAACAAAAGAGATGTCACGCTGATATTCCTTAGCCACTTCAATCAATCTGTTTTTATTTATATCAGAAATATGATTATCCATAATGTAAATATGGATAGTATCACAGTCTTTATTGTTTTCTAACAATGACAGTATCGAAATACCTGTCAAAAAGGCATAACTGTCACTACTTGAGTACAAAATATCCATCTTCCCACCGTATATCCTTTACATTCCTTCATCTTCTTTAATCCATCGAGCTGTTCGCTCAATTCCTTCCCTGAAAGGAATCAAGGCTTTAAATCCAGTATCTCTATACAGTTTAGTAACATCAAATGTTGTTATCGGTAGCGAAATGACATTTGATGTTATTCTTCCAAACCCTAACTCAACTGGCGCACCGCCGTATAAATCGTTAGCAACTTGTCCAACAATCTTCAAAAATTTCTTTAACGGTTTTGCATCACCAGAACCAATCGTATAATTAGTTCCATTCACGCCTTTTTTTGCAATCAAAATAAGAGCCCTAGCAACATCCGAAACATGAACAAAATCATAATACTGAGTTCCTGCCGATAAATCCGGTGACTCTCCATGAAGAACTTTACGAATTATTGTGTTAACAAGCCGAGCGGATCTTTCCTCTTCGCCATATGTATTAATCAAAGGCCAGAAAAAGCGGATTCCATAAGTTCCACATTTTGCTTTTCCAATCCAGTGAGCCGCTGTTTTTGTTGCCTTATACATATATCCAAGGTTCGAAATCACTTTATCTTCATTCATCTCAATTAGTGATTCGGCTTCATGCATACTTCCACAACCAATAAAGCAACTGATCTTCATAATATGCATAGAATCGATCAAATCAAGTGTCGACTGTAAATTTTGCATCTGAATTGCTTCATTTCGAGCATCCAAATCAGATACTCCTTGCCAAGCAATATGAAACACAACATCAATATCTCGATCAGCAATTATATCAGGCAGCATATGATAATCTGCAATGTTGCACTCTACTATCTTTACCGGCAAAGCATTGATCGTATTAAGATTTTTTGTTCCCTGTCGCACAACCGCAATGACTTCCACATTTTGTTTTACAAGTTCTCTTACAAGAAATTTTCCAATAAATCCTGTTGCTCCTGTTACAATTGCTTTTTTCATCACTCCGCTCCTCCGTTACTTTCTTAATGCAATATATTCAGCTAATGTGGGCCAATTTTTGTCTTTCTCGGTTGCAATAATGTGTTCTATTCCATATTCTTTAAGCGGCCATGGAATATTTAATTCTGGATCATTCCAGCGAATACCTCCACACGCTGACGGAACATACCTTCCAGAACACTGATAAGAGAAAATCGTATCATCAGTAAGCGAAATAAATCCGTGAGCAAATCCCTCCGGGATATATGTCACACATGGATCTTCAGCCTTTAAAAGCTCTGTATGATACTGTCCAAATGTCGAAGAGTTCTCTCTTAAATCCAGAGCTACATCAAATAAAACGCCAGATATAACGTGTATAAGCTTTGCTTGCGAATCCACTGTTTGATAATGAAGTCCTCTTAAAGCTCCCTTTTTAGAATATAAATCACTGCTTTCTGTAAATTCACACGTTATCCCATTCTCTGCAAAAATTTTTTTTTCATAACATTTTTTATACAAACCACGCTCGTCTGGATACATGTGTGGCTTTATAAGCATTAAACCCTCAATTTTGGTTTTCTTAAATTCAAAAGGCATCACTAATCCCCCTGTTCTAAAATCTTAGTTATCGTCTCTCGATAAAAATCTTCATCCGAAAGGAAATGTTCCGGTATATGATTAAACCAACCAAGATGACCCTTTATTTCTTGGTTGTCGAGCAGTTGGAGCTGAAATTCATCTACAGGCACACACTGATAAAGGAAAGAAATAAAATGGGTTCGTCCTCTATCTCTTTTGGGTTCAATATTCTCCGTAATTAATACGGGCTTCATATCACAGAGAACATCCGTACCAAGTTCACTCTTAGCACAGACATACAAACATGTAGTTTCTGTTCTAAGGTTTCTTTTAATCGGACACATCCTCCTGGCAAATGCCATCCAGCTCCGCGTTGTTCATCATCTCTCCATGAAAGCAGAATATTTCCCTCTTTAACAATAAGTATGTCAACATTAACAATAGGAGTCAGTGATGCCACAACTAAAAACAATTCATCTCCAAGTCCTTTAGCGGGATCAATATTTTCCTTTTTTATTTCCAAAAGCAATTCATTTATAACCGCCGTAAGACTCATGCCTATTTTACCTTTTAGCTTTCCATAAATAATTTAATTTCGTTATCCATGCAGGCACGAATATCTCCACCTTCTACCCAACACTTGCTCCATTCAACAACCATCTCAATTGCCGTATCAAGGTTCCAGTGGGGCTTCCAGCCAAAGGTGATCTTTAGCTTAGAACAATCCAATTTCAAGAAGTTTGCTTCGTGGGGGCCACCATCATACCGATTGACCCACTTCATACCATCACCCCACTTGCTCACAAACAAGTCAACCAGTGCCCCTGTCTGGAAGCAGTCAACATCGTCAGGTCCTACATTATAATAGCCCTCATATTTAATATCCTGATATTGCATTGCTGCAATCATCAGATATGCATACAACGGTTCCAACACATGCTGATACGGACGAGTCGAAAAAGGATTTCTCACCACAATATCCTCATGCTTAATTGCAGCGCGGATACAATCTGGAATAATGCGATCATTTGCAAAATCGCCACCACCAATTACATTACCAGCCCTCGCCGTAGAAATAGCAACCTGATTATCTCCAAAAAAACTATTTTTATAGGAATGTGTGACCAGTTCAGAACAGGACTTCGAGTTCGAGTACGGGTCATAGCCATCCAATTCTTCATTCTCGCGATAGCCCCATGCCCATTCCTTATTCAGATAGACCTTATCAGTAGTTACATTCAAAAAAGACTTAACGCAGTTGCTGGTTCGGACACACTCCAAAATGTTCACCGTGCCCATCACATTTGTTTCGTATGTATAAACAGGGTCATTATAGCTGTCACGAACAATGGGCTGTGCTGCCAGATGTAGTACGATTTCCGGCTGTGCTTCATCAAAAGCGGCCTTTAAGGCTTTAAAATCACGAATATCTCCTATTACAGAATGCACATCCTGCTCAATACCGGCAATTTCAAACAGAGAAGGACTAGTCGGAGGATTGAGGGAATAGCCAGTAACAATAGCTCCAGCATTAGCCAGCATCTTGCACAGCCAAGACCCTTTAAAACCGGTATGACCTGTTACAAATACTTTCTTTCCTTTATAAAAACTCAAATCAAAGTTCATGATTATTTTCCTCAATCTTTCCAAAGCTTCCACGGGGCATTTCCATCTTCCCACAGCTTTTCAAGCTTTTGCTTTTCTCTTAATGTATCCATACACTGCCAAAAGCCTTTGTGGATATATCCTGCAAGCTGTCCATCTTCAACCAACTTTGTGAGAGGCTCCTTCTCAAAGATAGTGCTGTCGCCTTCAATATATTCAAACAGAGCAGGTTCAAAAACCATATATCCGATGTTAATTAGATCGCCATCAAAATCAGATTTTTCTCTAAATGCATTAATGATTCCATTGTTGCCAACATCAACAATACCTTTTGTCTGTCCAAAATTATACATCGACATTGTTCCGATTTTACCGTGCGCTCTGTGGAACGCAAGTAATTCATAAATATTAATATCTCCTACTGCATCGCCATAGGTAACCATAAATGTATCATCGCCAACAAAATCTTTAACACGCTTGATACGGCCACCAGTTTGTGTATTTAATCCAGTATCAACAACTGTCACTTTCCACGGCTCAGCATGCTTATTGTGAATAATCATTTCGTTATCTTTTGTGAAGTCAAAAGTAATATCAGATGTATGGATAAAATAATCCGCAAACCACTCTTTAATCACATGCTGTTTATATCCGGCACAAATAATAAATTCATTAATACCATAAGCTGAATATTCTTTCATAATGTGCCACAGAATCGGCTTTTCACCAATTTCGATCATTGGTTTTGGTTTCAAATGTGATTCTTCAGAAATTCTTGTTCCAAATCCGCCAGCTAAAATAACTACTTTCATCTATCTAAATCTCCCTATAATTTTCTGTTTTTAATCTCTCTGGAAAATATCTCTGGTATAAACCTTATCTTTAACATCATCCAGACACTTATCATAACGATTTGCAATTATAGCCTGTGACATTTCCTTGAACTTAGCCAGATCATTGACCACGAGGCTGCCAAAGAAAGTATCACCATCTTTTAATGTTGGTTCGTATATCACCACTGTAGCGCCTTTAGCCTTAATGCGTTTCATAACACCCTGAATAGAACTCTGACGGAAGTTATCACTATTGCTCTTCATGGTCAGGCGGTACACTCCAACCACAACTTCTTTTTCTTTACTTTCATCCCAGCTATCATTTGCTTCATATGCTCCGGCAATCTCTAAAACACGGTCAGCAATAAAGTCTTTACGAGTTCTATTGCTCTCAACGATAGCCTCAATCAGATTTTCGGGAACATCCGCATAATTTGCCAACAGCTGCTTAGTATCTTTGGGCAGGCAGTAACCACCATATCCAAAGGACGGATTATTATAATGAGTACCAATACGAGGATCAAGGCAGACGCCGTTGATGATCTGCTGAGTATTCAATCCTTTCATTTCAGCATATGTATCCAGTTCATTGAAGTAGCTGACACGCAATGCCAGATAAGTGTTGGCAAACAGTTTAACAGCCTCTGCTTCGGTAAAGCCCATGAACAGCGTGTCGATGTTTTCCTTGATTGCACCTTCCTGCAGAAGTTCTGCAAAAGTGTGTGCTGCTTTCACTAATCTTACATTCTCAACATCAGTACCAACGATAATGCGAGAAGGATAAAGATTATCGTACAGAGCCTTGCTCTCACGCAGAAATTCGGGGCTGAAGATAATGTTGTCGCAATGCAGTTTTTCACGAATGCTTGCTGTATATCCAACAGGAATCGTGGATTTTATGACCATAATTGCTTCCGGATTATACTCAATAACCAGATTGATGACAGCCTCCACAGCAGATGTATCAAAGAAATTCTTCTTACTATCATAATTGGTAGGAGCAGCAATAACTACAAAGTCAGCATCACTGTACGCTTCTTTCGCGTCTAAAGTTGCAGTCAGATTCAGTTTTTTCTCTGTCAGATACTTTTCAATATACTCATCTTGAATCGGAGATTTTCTGTTATTGATCATCTCAACTTTTTCGGGAATAATATCCACTGCCATAACTTTGTGATGCTGACTGAGTAGCGTAGCAATAGAAAGCCCAACATAACCGGTTCCGGCAACAGCAATTTTTAAATCCTTTAACTCTCTCATTTTTTACTCCCCTATTTATTTCACTTATAAAACTCAGCATACCATTCTGCAAATCTTCGAAGACCTGTTCTCAAATCAGTACTTGGTTTGTATCCAAAATCACGTTCCAATGCACTTGTATCAGCATAAGTCACAGGAACATCACCGGGCTGCATGGGAACCAATTCCTTATGTGCTTCAAAATCATAATCTTCCGGTAAAACTCCTGCACGAACCAATTCTTCAGAAAGAATCTGCACAAAGTCAAGTAAATTTTCAGGATTCTGGTTACCGATATTATAAACGGCGTAAGGAGGGACAGGCAGTCCATCTTCACCTTTTTTCTTATCAGGAGCCTTTTTCATCACACGAACAACGCCCTCAACAATATCATCCACATAAGTAAAATCACGTTTACAGTTGCCATAGTTGAATATTTTAATCGTCTCACCATTTACAAGCTTATTAGTAAATCCAAAATAAGCCATGTCAGGACGACCGGCAGGACCATACACTGTGAAGAAACGCAAACCGGTAGAAGGTATGTTATATAATTTTGAATAAGCATGAGCCATCAGCTCATTTGACTTCTTAGTCGCAGCATAAAGTGACACAGGGTTATCCACTTTATCATCAGTACTGTATGGAACTTTTTTGTTGGAACCATACACACTGGAAGATGAAGCATACACTAAATGATCTACTCCATTCTGACCATTATCATATGAGTGACGGCATGCCTCAAGGATATTATAAAAGCCAATCAAATTTGATTCCACATATACATCAGGATTAGTAATAGAATAACGCACACCAGCTTGTGCAGCAAGATTAACAACTACAGATGGCTTGTATTTGTCAAAAACTTCTGTAATCAATGCTTTATCAGCAATATTGCCTTTAATAAATGTAAAAGTTAGATACTTATGAAGTTCATTTAAACGAAACTCTTTTAATGCTACGTCATAATAAGCATTCATATTGTCAATGCCAACAACAGTCGCAGAAGGGACCTCCTGATATATACGCTTTACAAGATTTGAGCCAATAAAGCCTGCTGCTCCTGTAACCAAAATCGTTTTACCCTCCAAATTAACAGAGCCCATCTGCAATCCTCCATAAAATAAAGATTATTAACCGCCTTAAGGGGAAGAACATCAACAATTCTTCCCCTTAAAAACAACCATGATCGTCTTAAAAATAAGGCTGAGATCAGTTGAAACCGAGCGTTCTCTTATGTACTTATAATCAAGCTCAAGCTGTTCTTCGGTGGACATTTTGGTCGTGTCGGTTATCTGCCAGTAGCATGATAATCCCGGCTTGACTGCAAGTCTCTCGGAAGGCAGCTGATCCTGCTCCTTGACAACAAAAGGTCTTGGCCCTATAAAAGACATATCATTAAAAAGAATATTCAAAAACTGCGCAGTTTCATCAAGGCTTGTTTTTCTCAGAAAGTGTCCGACCCTTGTTATTCTTGGGTCGTTTGCCATCTTAAAATGTACAGAATCATACTCATTCTGCTGCGCAAGCTCAGCCTTTCTTGCTTCAGCATCCATGTACATACTCCTCCACTTCAGGCACATATAATGCTTGCCGTTAAGGCCCACACGTTCCTGAGCAAAGAACGGATTTCCGGGATCGTCTATAATTATTACAGCAGCAATAATCAAGTACACAGGCAGTCCGACAACAATGCAGATCAACGAGGCAAAAACATCAAATACTCTTTTAAAGAAGTCAAAAATCGGCTTAGGAGTATAAATTGGAGTATAGATTGCCTCAGCAAGCTGCTCATTCTCCTCAGTTTCATTCTGAACTTCAGTATCAAAAATCTGTAAATTGCCCAATGTCAATCCTCCCCAGAAAAATCACGTTACACCCGTACCGTAAGATCATCAAAAAGCTTTTCGCTGTAATAACCACATTCAGCAAGCTTTCTGAATTCTGCTTTTATTGACGGAACGTCTTCTTTGTAAGTTATACCAAACCACTTGTCGGTGGTTTCAAGCACTTTTACGGAAACGCTTTTTTCCGTAAGAAGCTTTCCGATAAATATCGGCAGCAAATACTCAGCTGTAAGCTCATCGTCAATGCTGTCAAAAAACTCTTCAAAGCCCTTTTCAAGCCTACCGATAAACTCAGGTGCAAATCCCCACATATTCATTGATACATGAGAATTTATATCAAGCAGCATATCATCAGCATATGCCGCATCGCCTTTTTTTACGATATTTTTTGTCTCGGTAATATCAGTGAGAAATCCCGCATCGTTAACATGGCAAATACCTCTGGTAACGGAACCGTTTTCACTGAGAGTGTTCTTTAAAATAAATCCTGCCATGCAGAGCATATCGGGAGAACTGCTCCCATGCTCAACAAGGAAATCGAGTATCTGAACAAAGGCTTTCTTGCCATAATAGTCATCGGCATTTATCACGGCAAACGGCTCATTGATGAACTCTTTGCCTGCAAGCACTGCCTGACCTGTTCCCCATGGCTTTGTCCTACCCTGCGGAAGCTTCCTGCCGTTTGGAATATCCTCCAGTGACTGGAAAGCATAGCAGACCTTTACACCAAGCTTTTCGCATTCACTTTCAATGCGGTTTCCGATGATATTTCGGAAATCCTCTTCTATTGCACGCCTGATAATGAAAATTATCTTGTCAAAGCCTGCTTCAATAGCGTCGTGAACAGAATAATCAATAATAAGCTCGCCTTCGGGGCCTACCGCTTCCAGCTGCTTTATACCGCCTCCAAAGCGTGACCCAATCCCTGCCGCCATTATTACAAGTGAAGTGTGCATAAGGTCCTCCTTACCATTGACAATTCCAATAACATATAACTGTCACTTTTCCTTAGAATTCGACATATTCAGGTAAAATCTGCCTATATCAGCACTTGATTGTGACATCTGCATGACTGTAACTGCAGAAACAGCAACAGTTGTAATGATGACATTCATCAGCAGCCATTCACACCAATATGCAGTTTATACGCCGAATAAAATTCATCTTCAAGGCAAATACAATTTGATTAAGAAGCGAATAAGAAATGTTACACATTAAAACAAATTATGTACCAATTCTGTTTTAAATTATATCACAAGGCATTATTCTTGTCAATGCGCTATATAACAATAAATACCGCCCGACCGCCGATAGGTGCTGTGCAATATGGCAATAATATTTTTCAAAGGCCATAGTAATCATTTTGTAACAAAATTCATACAAATACAGCTTTTATATTAACTTTTGATTCGTATTTCATCTCTTTAAAGTGCTAACCATGTGCTGTGCGGGCAAAATATGATGTTTCTGAAAATTTATTACGATTTTTGCCTGTCACATTGACGCTGTTTGATATACATATATACAATAATTATAACACTTATTATAATAATGCCCAAAAGCGAACCCATACTGTCGATAAAAACGTCCTTCAAACGCATTGTTCGTTCTGACACAAAATACTGGTGTATTTCATCGGCAGAAGCGTACAATGCACATATTGCAAGCGAGCACAGCCTCTTGTGTCTGAGCTTAATGCCCGAAGATACCACAGCCGTATAAACAACCATTCCGAGAGCTGTATAAACAGTAAAATGTGCAAGCTTTCTTATAAAAAAATTCAATTCGGTGATTATAAAGGTCTGCTGCCCAATGTCCATTGAGTCAAAACGGAAGAAAAGAAGCTCCGCAAAAAATTTGGTCACTTTCATACTCAGCCCATTGCTTTCCGTACCGCTCTGGGTGGAAAAGCCGAATATGCAGACCATAAGAATTATCGCCGCAGCCGACCAGAATATCGTCCGTTTTTTTTCAGATCTATTTGATTCCATGTTCTCTCCATTTTGGTAAAAGGCATTTATTGGTTTTAAATATTATACACCCCAAAAGCCGATTTGTAAATAGTAAAGTCGCCTTTTGTAACATATTTTTCATTACTGCTATTTGCGGTACGCCAAAATTATATATCTTAACGAAATTTTATCAGACAGAACTTTCAAAATGATGATATTCGGACTGTACCGCACCCCAGCGCACACGGATATCTCCCTTTAATATTATTATACATCATTCTTATAGTCACTCAGTGTCATTGCGGAACATTTTTTAGGAATATTATCATATGTAAAATAAAAAATCACACTGATATACTATGTTTCATACACATAAGTATATCAGTGTGACTTTTATTTTCTCTTGTTTATAAGCTCTCTTGCTGTTACCTCAGTATGATCGTAATCTATCCTGAAATAATCAAGGGCTGCTTTCATATCGTCCTGAGATTCGAGGAACACATCTATCAGACGGGTATATTTCTGCCCAATCTGCCACTCTTTCAGCCCTGCATAATAAAAATGCTTCATTTGATCGCTGATGATAAAGGGAACTATGTTGTTTTGCAGGCACATTTTAAGCGTAAGCAGCCTGCCGATACGACCGTTGCCGTCATAAAAAGGGTGTATTTTTTCAAACTCGGCATGAAACTCTGCCACATCATACATATCCACTGCGTTACGGTGACTGAATTCTTCTATGAGCGCTCTGACAGCCCCCGAAGCCTCTTCAGGAAGTGTAGTTGTTATCTCTCCCACTGTGTTGGGATATTTCTTATAGTCCCCTACCACAGCAGAATCATCGTCTGTAATAATTCCTGATTTAAGTTTGCGATGAAGCTCTTTGATAAGCTTTTCGGATATAGGCTCATCTATAGTATCGAGGATATAGTCAAAACATCTGAAATGATTAGATGCCTCAAAAACATCATTCACTGATGCAGTACCGCCTATTGTATGTGTTTCAAATATATAGCGGGTCTGCTCATAAGTCAGGCAGTTACCTTCAATACGATTGGAGTTGTATGCAAAATCCACCTGCATCTTATTGTATATTCCGCCTTTTACAGCATTTTTCTTTTCAGAAAGCAGCACCGGCAGAAGTTGTCTTGATACTGACATTCAAATTACTCCAGTCTTATTAGGTTACTTTCATTCTAACACATATAAAGAAAAATGTAAAGAACTATAACCTACCTCAAATCCCAAACATATCCCTGCATATCTTCTTTCCGCACCCTGTCCTGAATATCCTGTTATACGCACTCAGAGCAGCTTCTTTTGAAAGTCCGTCCTCCATGATGTTTACAAGGAAATCGGCTTCAACAAGTATTTGATAGTCCGCACTGCCAATGTTGTCGTATGTATGATGATGGGCTATCAGGAACTGTACCCTCTCGGAAACATCGTCATCAAAGCCCAGCTCTTTAAGCAGATTTGCAGCTATTGCAGGGCCTTCCTTTTCCTGCAGCTTGCCGCCGCAGCTGCCGTATTTTTCTTCGCAGGTGTGAATTCCTATATCGTGGGTAAGGGCAGCGGCTTCAAGAATGAACAGGCTCCTGCTGTCCAGATTTTCCGATTCGCCGATAAGTTTTGCATAGCTGTGCACCTTGCAGAAATGCTGTATTCTCTTTGCGTCTCCGCTGTACAGCTCTATCATTGCCAGGTGTAATTTGTTTATCATTTCGGACACTCCTTCTTTGATTGGTCAATTATTTATTTTTGGCTGACTGTAACAGAAACCTTTCCGTCCTGAGCCTTTACTTCAAGGGAAAGCCCCTGCCTGCGGGCAGCCTCGGCCGCTATTGAAAGCCCAAGACCGCTCCCCTTTCTGCCGTTTCTGCTGTTGTCGCCCTTTACAAAAGGCTTTATAAGCTCGTCGGCATTAAGTTTATCAGCTTCCGTGCAGTCGTTTGTGATGCAGATGTATCCTTTGCGGCATTCTGTGGTTATACTGCCCGATACATCAGTATATTTTACAGCATTCTCCATGAGATTTGTCAGAATGTCCATCATAAGCTTTTTATCTGCCGTGAAATCGGCGGTTCCGTTTATGCTAAGCTTCAGGTCATTCTTTTTAAGCTCATTTTCATAGTTTGCCGCAATGCTGTGAAGCAGTTCTGCCGCATCAAACTCCGTGGTTTCGGGAGACAAATCGCTCTCTTCAAGCTTTGACAACTCCAGAACGCTTGCGATTATGGAATCCATATATCTTACGTTATCAAGAATTGCCGAGATATAATGCTCATTTTTATCGGGACTTACTCCGCTTTGAAGATTTTCCGCATAGCCTGATATCACCATAAGAGGGCTTTTCAGGTCATGGGCAAGCTTGTTGGTCATATCTCTGCGGCGGTCCTCTATCTCATAATGTGCGCTGAGGACGGCATATTCCTTTGATGCTCTGAGATATGCTATTATCAGCGTAACGGCTATCATTACAGGGGCAATGAACCGCAGAGCTTTACCGACAACTGCACCGGTGTTGAATATAAGCGCTTCGCCTATATAACGACTTTTGCCGCCAAGCTCTATGCCTGAAATGTCGGTAATTCTGTCAAACTCTTCTATCGTACTGTCAATACCTCCGTTGTCCTTTACAAGCTGCTGAACATATGCAAACTTATCCTTGTCAACCTGTGCGTAAATAAAGGAAAGCCTTGACACCTGAGCGTCAGCTGAAGTATATACCTCCGCTCCCTCGGGAACAGCTATATCGGTCACTATGGTATCGACCTTATTTTCGGCGCTGTAAACGCTTATCTCAAGCGGGATAAAGGTGTTATCCGTTAGGCAGAAACGGTCGCAGGCAAAATCATACAGATCGCCAAGCTCATCGGCATTTGAGCCATATTGGGACTTTATCTCTTCAATAACGCTTTCCGCACTGCTGTCAGGCTCATAATAATGAATATCGGAGGCATTGTCCTTTTTAAAGCTGAGGATCGCCGTATCCTCGGGGCAAATATAATAATCGCCGTTTTCATCATACACAGCAACAAATGTGTCGGTAATGTCATTATGTCCGCTCAGCTCGGTAATTGCCATTCTGATAAAAGGCTTGCCCAAGCCTTTGTCATAGCCGAGCTTAATGCTCTGCGAAGCCTGACCTGACACGGAAATGCACTCGCCTCTGATATATGTAACAACTCCCGCTGTAATTGCAGCTGTAAACAATGCACATACAATAAATGTGGAGACAAGCTTTTTTGCGAATACACGCTTTTTTGATATACGGACGCTTTTGGCAGTGTTCTTTTTTCTCATAAGATCATATCCTTTCAGTCTGTCAGCTTATAGCCTTTGGAAATAACTGTTTTTATCTGACTGCCTGCGGGACCCATTGCTTTTCTGAGCTTCTTGATGTGATTATCCACAACTCTGTCCGCTCCGAAATAATCATATCCCCACACCCTGTCAAGAAGCGTGTCTCTGCCGACAACACAATCCTTGTGCTCCATGAGATATTTCAGTATCTCATATTCCTTCGGGGGAAGCTCAACGGCATTGCCGTCAGCCATTACCGTCATTTTCACAGGGTCGAGGGATATTTTTCCGCAAGTCATGACTTTTGATACAGTCATTCCCTTTGAACGTTTCAGAATGGCGTTGACTTTTGCGTAAAGCTCGGCTAAAGAGAATGGCTTGACCATATAATCATCACAGCCAAGGTCATATCCGTAGAGTTTATCCTCTTCACGTCCCCTTGCTGTGAGAAATAATATGGGAACACTGCTTTCCGCTCTGATATAATGGCAAAGTGAAAAGCCGTCCGTTCCGGGAAGCATCACATCAAGCAGGATAAGGTCATACTCATTGTTATGTATAAGCTCCATGCCCTTATCGCCGTCCGCTGCTGTTTCCACGGATATAACGCCGTCCTTGGCAGCAAAGTAGTCTGTGATGACTTCCCTGATCTGCTCATCATCTTCCACCAGTAACACGCTGTAAGCCATTTTTCCGCCCTCCTTGATAATATAATACCCTGACCGTGTATCCTTTGTATATCCTTTGGGTGTCTTTTAGGTCTTTTGAGAAAAAAGTTATTTTTATTATATCATTATGAAATCGGGTTGTAAAGGGCAAAAAAACACAGCACCCTGCTGAGCGCCGTGTCTTACGTTATGAGATCATATGATTTATAAAATATTGCTGGAGTATATTCCCGTCATATACTGAACCGCCAGAGAAACAAGGGTTATCACAGTCCAGCAGCAAAATCCGAGAATTATAGGCTTGCGCCCTTTTTCACAAGGCTCACGATATTTGTATTCAGTCCGATAGCTCCCATTGCCATTGCAATAAAGAATTTGGCAAGCTTTTTCATTGCGGGTATGAAATATGAGGAGTATGCGGCAGAAAATGAGCTTGCACCAAGGCTTGTAACGACCGTTGTAATGACAGAGGCGGCGATAAAATAAAGTATGAACCAGGGGAAAATCTTCTTAAAAGAAAAGCCATCAGCTGTTTTTCCGTTTTTCTTTGCTTTTGCGGTGCGATAAAGGGCAAGCGCAAGGGTAATTGGAATTATGGCAAGTGTTCTCGTCAGCTTAACGGTCACGGCAGCTGAAAGTATCCCGCTTGTATGATAAAGATTTTCGGCTGTTGAAGCTGCCGCTGTCACAGACGATGTGTCATTCACCGCCGTGCCCGCAAAGACAGCAAAGCCTTCCGTGCCAAGTCCTATGGAATGACCGAGGGCAGGAAATATAAGAGCGGCAAGGATATTGAACAGGAAAATTACCGATATTGAACGGGCAACATCTTCATCATCGGCATCAATAACGGGAGCAGTGGCGGCAATGGCCGAGCCTCCGCATATTGATGAGCCTACTCCGATAAGCACGGCTGTCTTGGATTCAATTTTCAGCAGCTTCATCATTATAAAAGCCGTTATGAGCGATGAGAAAATTGTACAGATTATTACAGGAAGGCTTTTGCTTCCCACAGAAAAAAACGGTTGACAGATCACAGGATAAAAACCTTTGCAGTGCTGTGCGACTGCATGAATTACCGAATAGCTGCGGAAAGACTTCATCTGACATAGCCTGCCGTGACCCAGCACATACAATATCTTGAGGAATATTACCACTGCAGGCTTTTCAGCTATGACCGCAGAAATCTCACGCTTACCGATGCGGGAGAGGCTTTATATATTTTTTTATAACTAATCAGTCCTTCCGACAGTCTATGGAAACTATGCTGATATTATTGACTATTCGGTACGAATATGATATAATATTTCAAGAGGTGATATTATGGAAATACGTGCAGGAAAGGTTATTTTCTCATCATCAGGCGGAACTGCAGAGAAAAATTCTGTCAGCTGCAAAATATCTCTGCCAACAGCATGGATAAAAGCGCTTGGATTTGATAAAGATGACCGCGAAGCAGAACTTCATTTTGATGGTCATACTATATCAATTTGCAAAAAGCAGACTGCCGATTCGTTTATAGCACTTCACAAGCAATCAGGACATACATTGAGAAAATACTCATTTTATGATAGCAACGAGCTTTGCACAGTTATTTATGCTGACCATACGGACAAAACTGTTTTTGCGGAGAATTTCACCGATGATCTTGTAAAAACGGCATTTGGGAAAAAGCAATTTCCCACGTGGGACGATTTTTGTGCATTTATTAAAGAACGGTGTGTCCCTGCAGGAAGAAGCGGCCTGCGTGAATATCTTGAATGTATCGGTCTGGACGAATACGAACCATTTAAAATAATAATGAAAACCAAAGGTAAAATGGCAGAAGATTCTCAATGGATAGATGTGGAGGAACTATAATGGAGCTGCATTTTGTAACAGACGACAAAATCGCCGAAACATCATCAAAAGGCAATCAGGAAAAATGGTATGATAATGATACTGACCGTTGGTATAAGTTGGATCAGTTCGGATATGAAGCCCTCAGCGAATGTGCTGTATCAGCAATGCTTGAATACAGCAACATAGAAAATGATACACCCTTTACTTTCGTGCGTTATAATATGGAGAATATGACTGTCCACAGACGAAGCCGCATCGGATGTTCAAGTCAGAATTTTCTTGAGAAGGGTCAGTCATTAATAACTTTAAGCAATCTACTCAACAAGGTGCTTGACGCACCATTGAAAGAAAAGTTAAGCACTCTGACAAGTGATAAGAAAAGAATACAATATCTTGCCGAAAAAGCAGCGGAATATACGGGTCTGGATAAATTTCCCGAATACCTTACGCTTGTGTTTGAAATAGATTCTCTTTTTCTTAATGACGACCGTCATTTAAATAATATTGCTGTTATAAAAAGCAATAATGGGTATTCATATTGTCCTATCTTTGACAATGGAGCGGCGCTGCTTTCAAATACTCAGATGTCACAGATGGATATTATGCCAAAGGCTCTGATCTCCGTGTTAAGGGCACGCCCATTCAATACAACTTTTAACCGGCAGATGAAAAGCGCACAGTCTTTATTTGGAAAGCAGCTTCGTATCCCACAATTTACAAAAACACAGATAAAGCAGATAATTGCACCCATGCTGGAATATTATGCCGAGCGTGACAAAGGAATTATTGCTGACAGAATAGCGGAATGTGTAATTACACGCCAGAAGGCGTTCAGAGAATCCAATGATCGGTAAAGGTCAGATCATTTTGTAAAATAAATCATAAAAAAAGCATGAAAGCACAGATATATGTCAATGCCATAAAACATGGCTGTTGCAGCGCTCGTGCCGCAACAACCATTTGTATAAACTCTGATAATGCGCAGATTTTAACAAATTCTCTCAATCTTCTCCCTAAGAATAAACCACTTTCTCCCCACCTTTACCCCCGGCAGCTGACCTTTTCTCAGCAGATTGTAAACAGTAGTAAGAGACAGACCAAGCTCATCGGCAACCTCTTCGGGAGTAATGTATTTGTCATTTGTATTAAAGTACATATTATCAACCCCTTCATATTTTCAGGCGATGATACCCGCCTTAACGTATTGTCGCAATTTATCGCAATTTACCGTATTTTAACGAAAAATAATTATATATTATATACTTGATATACATGCTTATGCCCTGTGTTTACCGCCATATACGGTCACACAGGGCATTTTTGTTTATGTTGGAAAGCATGGCAGAAATGATGCTTTTCCATGCAAAAAGCACGTATTTTAACATAAAACCAAATCTTTCAAAAAGGAGGTCGAACTTATGTCATCTTAGCCAAAGCGCCTGTGAATACAGGCATCTCAGGAAGTTTTACATTATTCGTACCGCAATTTTTATGCGCTTTTGTGCGATAAATTGCAGTACCTGTCAGTCAGGAAGGAGAAATATTATGACCCATATTGTATCAAAACTTGTTTCGGCAGCACTCAGCGCAGCAGGCATTGCTGTATAAGGAAAGTCAATTAGCTTTCATAAGAGAAGATCCGTATGATCATAAATATATTATTGATGACTATGGCTTTTCTGCAGAAGCTGCTGTTGCGCTTGACTTTGAGCAAGTAATATCACAAGGATACTTCGCAATTTGCAGACTTTTCGTCACAGACTATCATTATTTTGATAGAAAGTTTGAAGATCAACTGGCTGACAAGTATTGTGAAATTAAACAAGCAACGAAATACAACAACAGAGGACCTATACTTCTATCCGAAAAAATGTCTTTTTGTCGTTACACCGCCTGAAAGCTAGAAATATCGGGCATCTGAGGCATAGACAAAAATCCAGCTGAAAAGTCTGTAAGATGCAGCTTATACCGTAAAAATGTCTTTTACGGTATAAGCTGCCGTATTTCTCGCATTTTCAACTATATATTATATTTATGAGCACTCATCTAAAGGGGTTTAAACCAAAAGATCCTGTCAATATTATTCAAAAGGAGGAAATCAAAATGAATGTAAATGTAAATGAAATGGACCGCACAACAGACGTGTGGCTGACTCAAAGCGAAGCAGGCAGTGAGCTTGTAGGCATGATGCTGAAAGATATCTACTCCGGCTGCAAGCAAAAGAACTATGATGTTACGGTATTCGTCTCCGGCACAAAGAAGCCCGATGACACCACTGTAGCTCTGGTCATGAGCCACCTTAGCCCTGTTATGCCTTCATGACGAATAGGGGTATCAGCCGACAGCTGATCCCCCTATTTTTTTCCTGTTGACCCCAATACCGTCAGCATGATAATATATATTGAAAGGACGTGTTAAAATGGCAATAGCAGCCTACTTACGTATTTCCGTTGATGAGGAGATAGGCAAGGACAATACTTCTATCGAAAACCAGAAGAGCATTATTTCGACATATGCCGCCCAGAAATTTCCCGATGATGATATCGAATATTTTGAGGACCGTGACCGCTCAGGCTACACCTTTGAGCAGCGTGAGGGTTATCAGTACATGCGCAGAGGTCTGATGAGCGGCAAATACACCATACTTATCATCAAGGACTTCTCACGTTTTTCCAGGCGAAACAGCCGTGGGCTGGCTGAGCTTGAGGATCTGAGAGACGCCGGTGTCCGCATCATCTCAATAAACGATGGCATAGACTTTCCCACATGCGACGAGTGGCTGCAGATACAGTTCAGATTCCTGATAAACGAGATGCCTGTTACTGATACCAGCAAGAAGGTAAGCAAGGTCATTGAGAACCGCCAGAAGGAAGGCAGATGGATATGCGCTGTCCCATACGGCTACACCATGACCGACAGCAAGGCAATGAAGTTTGAGGTAAACGAAAAGCAGGCAGAGGTCATACGAATGATATACGATATGTATCTGTCGGGAATGGGCTACAAGGCTATCTCCAACAAGCTTACGGAAATGAATATCCCCACTGCAAGGCAAGACGAAATACTGCGCTGTGAACTTATGGGAAAGTCCACGAGACTCAAGGGCAGCAGCCGCTGGAGCAGCGTGACCGTAAGCCAGATACTCAGCAATGACTTTTATATAGGTACTCTCAGGCAGCACAAATACAGCAGAAAAAAAATAAACGGCGATGATATTCTGCTTCCTACCGCCGAAAATATAGTCATTGAGAACGATCATACTCCTATAGTTACTAAGGCTGTTTTTGAACAGGCACAGCAGCAGCTTGCTGTGCGGACCCGCTCAAACTACCGAGGTGTGAAGAAGTACAGAACAGATTACACAGGCTTCCTTATATGCGGTGACTGCGGCAGACCTATGTCATCAATGAGCCGACCCAATCTTGCTCCCGCATACAGGTGCAGCACGTACACAAAGCATGGAAAGGCATACTGCTCTTCGCATCATATCAGAGTTGACAGACTGGACGACACGCTGAAAAAAGTCATCGAAAAGCTCCGTAATAATTCCACCCTTATAGCAGAAACTCTTGACAAACAGCTTGCAGCAAGGGAGCGGAAGAATATTTCCGATGATACACCGGAACAGATAAACCGTCAGATATCACAGCTTAAGGCTGAGCTTGCAGCTGTGACCACTCAGCGCATAAGAGATATCATGGCAAATCCCTCACAGGAAAAGCTCATCAACGAGACTTACGACATCATCATTTCCTCTCACTCGCAAAAAATTGAGGGGCTGAATGCTCAGCTTGAACTGCTTGCCAAACGTGACAAAGCAGTGGCAGATACCAACAAAGCCGCCGCTACTACCGTTGGAGTACTCAATGAGATACTTGAAAAGGAAAGACTTGACAAAACCGATATTGGCAGTATAATAGATAATATACAGGTCTATGAAGACCACATCACTGTGAACCTTCTCACGGATATTGACGGGATAATCAAAGCGGAAGCCGAACTTGCAGAGCCGCAAAAGCGCTTAGATACGTTGGTTGACGACTGTGTAACTGTTGTAAGTGAAGGCGACCCCTTGGAAATATACACAAGCTCTGACGGAGAGGTCATTTTCAAGAAATACTCCGCCATAAATGAAATGGCTGCATCGGCGTCTCAGGTAGCAGAGGTCATGACAAAGCTTGCCAACTGCCCCACCGTTGTGT